>OBVZ01000281.1_pt1 | contig 34936 bp, 27 predicted proteins | sample 1476241 | NCBI WGS metagenome assembly OBVZ01 (sample SAMEA2580034, study PRJEB22360) | human gut metagenome | reverse complement strand
CGGCAATACGCTTGAGGATCCTTAAAAGAAAGTCCAGTTTATCCTTCCCACTCCAAACCTCCCATTTCCCGATGTCCAAGAAATGGGAGGCAGTTCACAGGCACCTTTGTGGTGGTTTTTGTTTAAGCGCCGGCGATGACGAGATTTGGGCGGGCGTCGTCGGCGGTCTCGGCGATTGAGGTGGCGACGGCGCCATCGGGATCACGGTCCATCACGATGGTGTCGACATCGGTCAGCTTGGCAAAGCGGTACATGCCGCGTCCGTTAACCTTGCTGGCGTCCATGAGGGCGACGCTTTGACGGGCGGCACCGACCATAGCCGCTTTGGTCTCGGCCATCTGCGGAAAGTCGGTCGTAAAGCCGCAGCCGGGAACAAAAGCTCCAGGGCACATGACGGCAAGGTCGGCGTGGACCATTTGGAGCGCCTGCATGGTAAGTGGGCCGTACAGATAGCGATGACCTTTGCGCAGTGCCCCGCCCAGCATGACGACATCGACCGAGGGCATGCTCTCGTCGATGTAATCGGCAATGGTAATGTCGGCCGTGATGACGGTGATGCCATCGTGCTGGTCGAGGAGCCGGACAAACTCGAGAGCGGTGGTGCCCGAGTCGACGAGCAGGGTGTCACCGTTGCCGACGAGTTCAATGGCGCTTTGTGCGATGGCCTGCTTGGCGGCAACATTGACGTTGATACGGCGATCCTGGGTGGATACGGTCAGTCGCTTCTGGAGCGACACAGCGCCACCATGCGTGCGGCGCAGCTTGCCGGACTCGGCGAGCGCGTCTAGGTCGGCACGGGCGGTAACGGAGGACACACCAAAGGTCTGGGCGATTTCTGCTACCTGCACCGAGGCATTATGCTCAAGCATCTCCATGATGGCGGCACGACGCTCATCGGCGAAGGCTCGGGTTGTTGCATGGGCCATAGCTGCTCCATCCTCAACTGAAATTTGCAGGAATTGTGTTGAGTCCATTTTCGTTCATTTTCTTTTTGAGTAAGAAAACGCCTTTCGATTACTTATCTTTTCTATAAAAGAAAGATGATTCGCTTGAAAACTGCAATGTCGTATAGAGGGATCCGGCGCGAATCCCTTCCGTTTGCTTTTCAAAAACGAGTGTCTTGACCTGTGTGCCGGTGATATCTCATACGTGCGACGCCGTCGATTTTCATACAATGAGCGCAGCAAAACGCAAGGTAAAACGCCTTGTGAACAACTACGCCCGATGTCCAGATGCGGGCGAGGGAGAGGAGCAAACGCTCATGGCACTTGTTACCACCGAAAAGATGCTCAAGGACGCTCAGGCCGGCCACTACGCCGTCGGCGCGTTCAACGTCGAGAACCTCGAGTTTGTTATGGCCGTTCTGGCCGCTGCCGAGGAGACCAAGTCCCCCGTCATCATGCAGACCACCCCGGGCACCATCAAGACCGCTGGTCTGGACTACTTCTACGGCATGGTCAAGGCTGCCGCCGAGCGCGCTTCCGTGCCCGTCGCTCTGCACCTCGATCACGGCGATGGCTATGACCGCTGCATGCAGGCTTTCCGCACGGGCTACACCTCTGTCATGATCGACGGTTCGCACGAGTCCTTCGAGGACAACATTGCCCTGACCAAGTCCGTCGCCGATGCTGGCCGCGCCATGGGCGTGCCCGTCGAGGCTGAGCTCGGTAAGGTTGGCGGCAAGGAGGACGACGGTCCCGCGGTTGAGGGCGAGAGCCCCTACACCGATCCGGCCGAGGCCAAGGAGTTCGTCGAGCGTACCGGCTGCACCTCCCTCGCAATTGGCGTTGGCACCAGCCACGGTGTGTACACGAGCGATCCGCACATCGAGCAGTCCGTGGTCAAGGCCATCCGCGACGCCGTCGACGTGCCGCTGGTTCTGCACGGCACCTCTGGTGTGCCCGATGAGCAGGTTGCCGAGGCTGTGAAGAACGGCATCTGCAAGGTTAACTACGCCACCGAGCTGCGTCAGGCCTACACCAAGGGCTTCATGGCATACATGGCCGAGAACCCCGCCTGCTTCGATCCCAAGAAGCCGGCCAAGGAGGGCATGCGCGAGATCACCGAGCTGGTTAAGATCCGCATGACCAACCTTAACTCTGTGGGCAAAGCAGAGTAACAGCAAGGGTACTCCGACTCGCTACATATCCCGGGGAGGGACGAGGGCTTAGTTCCCCAATCGTCCTCGGGCATGCAAAAAGCCTCGCTGCGCACTTCGTGCGGCGAGGCTTTTTGCCCCCTGCGGAAAGATTGGGGAACTAAGCCCTCGTCCCTCCCAGGTTGACCTACTCGAGGTCGTCGCCCTTGTGGCGTTGGGGCGGAAATGGGTGGGGCGTCAGGGCTTCTTTGTTGATGAGAGGTTAGTATGCCCGGGCTTGGTTGGGGAATGACTTGTTTAGGGATGCTTGGAGCTTTTCGAAGGATGCTCGTAAGTTGAGGCTCTGATCGGCTGAGCGCTTGGTTTTTGTGGTGGGGGAGTCGAGGAGACCGTTTCTCTGTGTCGGGGGAAAGGAGAAAAGGTCTGCATGATTTAGGGATGGCTGCTGTGCTGCGTCATTGGAAGAATGCATGCTTATGCGGCCTCCTCGATGTCCACCAAAAGGTTGCGCACGGGGTGTGCTGCTAGGTCCCGTGCGTTGGCAGTATTATGCCGCGGCTGTTGCAAAGAAGCGCTAAAGAAAGGCTTAACCTGGTTTGGTGTAACGATGAAACTGCAGGTCAGAGATATCGAGTAACACTCTTGAAAGGTTTTGGGCTTAAGGGCTTTCTAAGGTTTGTGACGTGGATGTGGCTCGCCTGTGTGGGGCGTGTGGACGGCTCGTTCCTAGCGCTGCGGTGCGGCGGCGCGTACTTGTTCGATGACCTTTTCCATCGTGCCGTCGATGCGGTCTTTTTTGAGCTCGCATTCCCAGATGGTTATGGGTGTCCAGCCCATTTGGGTGAGTGCGTTGATGGCTGCTCGGTCGCGCTCGACGTTGCGACGGAACTTTGCCTCCCAAAACTCAACGTTGCGCTTGGGCTGGCTAGGGTTGCACTTGGGGCAGCGGTGCCAAAAGCAGCCGTTGACGAAGATGGCGATCTTGCGTCCGGGGAAGGCGATGTCGGGTTTGCCGGGAACCTTCCATTCCAAGCGATAGCCCGTAAGGCCCGCGGCGCGCAGGCGCTGGCGAACGAGCAGCTCTGGCTTGGTATTGGCGCGCTTGTTGCCCTTCATGGACTTTTTGATGGCGGCGCGACGGCGGACCAGTTCGCGCTCGTCAGCGGAGAGGTCCGAGGTATCGATGCCGTCGAGCAGATCTGGTTTGGGGCGTTTTTTGCTACGGCGCTTAGGTGTGCGCTTGGGTTTGGTGGCGGGGTGTTCGGTCGTGGCGGCTTCGGCGTCGTTGACAGTGCCGTTGGCCTCGAGCCGGTCTTCCTTCAGCTCAATCAGGGCATCGATGAGCCCCTTGTCTGCGGGCATCCATTCCACCGTGGCAAGCGAGGTGCGCGGAATCCAGCGGATATCAAGCTGGCGGTCGTGCTTCTGAGGCTCATCGGATTCATCGGCGAGCGAGCAGTAGTAGCACTCCATGGAGAGATGAAAATCGGGGTAGTCATACTCAACGGTGTAGAAATCGCGCAGGTTGGTGACTTTTACCTGCAGCTCCTCCATAAGCTCGCGGCGTACGGCGTCCTCGGGCGACTCGCCGCGCATGAGCTTGCCGCCGGGGAATTCCCAAAGTCCCTGCATGTCGCCATAGCCGCGCTGCACGGCAAGCAGCTCGTCAGATCCTTCCTTGCGAATGATCCCAGCGGCAACATGAACAGTCTTCAACAGGAGTCCTCTCTCAACATCAACGCGTGGCAGGCTAGCTACCCGTACCTTACACAACGGTAAGGCAAGCGTAAGCCATATCGATGGTAGCCGACTCGTCTTCTTGCGACTATAGATGCCGTAGACTAATCGCAAGAAAGGACTCGGTATGCAAACCACGCACATGGCGACCCCGGTACTGGAGGTCGCGCATCTCGAAAAAGTATATGGAGCGCTGGGCAACGTGACCCGCGCGCTCAACGACGTCAGCTTTACCGTCAACCGCGGCGAATTCGTTGGCATCATGGGCGCTTCGGGCTCGGGCAAGTCGACGTTGCTCAACTGCGTGTCGACCATCGATAGCGCCACGAGCGGCACCATCCGCATCAACGGCCAGGACGTAACACGCATGAAGCAGGCTAAGCTTTCGCAGTTCCGCCGCGAGGAGCTCGGCTTTATCTTCCAGGACTCCAACCTGCTCGATACGCTCACGGCACGCGAGAACATCGCCCTGCCGCTCACCATTGCCCGCACAAACTCGGCAGAGATCTCGACCCGAGTGCAGGATGTGGCCGCGCGTCTGTCCATTAGTCAGGTGCTCGACAAGTATCCCTACCAGATGTCCGGCGGTCAGCAGCAGCGCGTTGCCGCGGCTCGTGCGCTCGTCACCGACCCCACCATGATCATGGCCGACGAGCCCACCGGCGCCCTCGATTCCAAGAGCGCTCGCCTGCTGCTCGAGAGCCTGGAGGCCCTTAACCGCCGCCTACGCGCCACGGTGCTCATGGTCACGCACGACAGCTTTGCCGCCAGCTACACGAGCCGTGTGCTGTTTATCCGCGACGGCAAGATCTTCACCGAGCTGCGTCGCGGCGACACCGACCGCCGAGAGTTCTTCGACCGCATTATGGAGGTCGTTGCCATGATGGGCGGTGAGGGCTCCGATGCTCTGTAAACTCGCTTGGGGCAACGTCCGCCGTGCCGGCCGCGACTACCTCGTCTACCTTTTGACGCTCACCCTGGGCGTCACGGTCTTCTATGCCTTTAACACCATCTCGATGCAGGTCGACATCGCCGGAATCGATGAAGAGGGCTTGGCGCAGGTTATGGGCAGCATACTCGGCGACCTGACGTACTTTTTGGCCGGTGTCATGGCCTTTTTGATGGTGTACGCCAATAACTTCATCATGAAACGCCGCAAGAAGGAGTTTGGCCTGTACCAGGTGCTCGGCATGGGGCGCGGGCGTGTCGCCACGATCATGGCGCTCGAGACCGTGATAGTATCGGTCGTGGCCTTTGTCGCCGGCATTGTGCTGGGTGTGGGACTCTCCCAGCTCATGACGTTCTTTACGGCCTCGCTCTTTAAGACACAGATCGCCAATTTCCACTTCTTTTTCTCGGTGCATGCGTTCAATCTGACCCTTGCCTGCATGCTCGTAATGTTTGTGCTCACGCTACTGCTGAACCTTCGCGCCGTGCGTCGTACCAAACTCATCGAGCTTATGGGTGCCGAGCGTCGCAACGAGAGCATCAAGACACGCAACCCCTGGATCGCGATTGCCATCTTTGCCGTGGGCGTGGTGCTTGTGGGCGTGGCCTATTACCGTCTGCTACGTGATGGGTTCCCGCTAACCGCGACGGACAGCAAGCTGCAAGAGGCCATGAACCAGTTTGGTATTACGACCGCTATGGTTACCGTGGGCACCTTTGCCCTGTTCTGGGGGCTCTCGGGCATGCTCATCAAGCTGCTGCAGAGCCTGCGCAGCGTGTATTGGCGTGGCCTCAATATGTTTACCGTGCGTCAGCTTTCGGCCAAGGTCAATACGGTGTGCTTTTCGATGGGCGTCATCGCGATGATTCTGTTCCTCGCCATTACCTCGGTGACGTGCGGTATGTCGATCGCCAACGTGATGAACGAAAACCTGGAGCGCTATAACCCTGTTGACGTGTCTCAGACGTATGTCTATTACACGCCCGATACGCTCGACTACTACAAAGAATATGTCAATCCGTCTGAGGCCGATCGCATGGTGCTGGCCGATGCAACGGTCGATTTGTACGCTGCATGGCACGGCAAGGGCAAGTCGGCGGACAACAACGACGAGACCGGCAAGAAGGTCAATATCGCCGATGTTGCCGGTGAGCATGTGCAGATCGATTCGTATCTGAGTTACCCGTTTGGCGGCTCGGATCCTTCGGTGACTCCAAGTGAAATGTGCAAGACCATGGGCGAAAAGCTTCCCAAGGCGTTCGGGGGTAGCAATGCCGATGCGATGGGTCTGTTTGTGACGCCGGCGAGCCAGTACAACAAACTGCGTCAGATGATGGGCGAGGAGCCGGTGCATATCGGTCACGACCAGTATCTGCTCACGTGTGATATGGGCGGCGAGCTGGTCGACATGTACACCAAGTATATGGCTGGCGGCCATGCCCTTACCTTGGGTGGGCATACGCTCAAGCCCGCAACCGATAAGTCGGACGAAGATACGGCGGCCATCGCCAACTCGGCGATGGGCAGTAATCCGGGTACCGTCGTCGTTGCCGACGAGCTGTTGTCCCAACTTAATCTGCAGCCGTATTCCAGTAGCCTGCTCGTTAACTACAAACAGGGGATGGATACGACCGAGGCAGACGAGAGCATTAAATACACTGTGCTCGACAATCTGCTCGTTGACGGCAAGGAGCCGGGGTCGTGGGGAACCTTCATCACACGCTCCGAGATGTACGCGCAGGCAGCACAAATGAACGGTCTTATTAGCTACCTAGCCATCTACATCGGCTTTGTATTGGTCGTTGCATGCGCGGCGATTCTGTCGATCCAGCAACTCTCCAACGGGGCCGCCGGCAGCCGCAGCTATCGTGTGCTGGCACAGATCGGCTGCGACGACCGCCAGATTCGCCATTCGGTGATGGCACAGCAAGCGGTATTCTTCCTGTTCCCGCTGGCAGTGGGCCTGGCGCACTCCTTTGTGGCACTTAAGGTGATCATCGAGCTGGTGAGCACGTTCGGAGCTATGAGCATCGGCGGCACCGTGGGCCTCACCTGTGCAATCTTCCTGGCAGCATACGGTGGCTACTTCCTGGTGACCTACCTCATGAGCACCGGCATGGTACGAGCCGCCATAGCCACCCGCTACAGCGAGTAACAAGCGGGCAAAATCGTCGCAAAATCAGAGGTGTATGACCGCCGCGAAGGGACCAGGGGCCCTTCGCGGCGGTTTTTGCCAATCTGGTGCGTCTCAGATACAAGTGAGTAGACTTTTTTGAACCTGCCGAGCACATCGCGACAAATGATCTATAAAACTGCAGGTCAGAGCTGTGGCGTTTTGGGGCGTGCTTGGCCTCCTGCAAAAAGCCTACTCACTTGGTTTTTCTGCTAGAAAACCGCCGCGAGGGAAGGCAGCTCCCTTACGGCGGTTTGGACGTTTGCCCAGATAGTCGTTGGGGACGTCCCCAACGGCTACCCAAGGAGTGTCCCAAACTGCCGGCAGAAAAGGAGCGTCCCTAACTGCCACATCAAACGAAAGGGCGCCGACCTTCTGGTCGCGCGCTTGAAGTTGAACGTCAGATTGTCCAAATGCGGCCCGCGCAGCGTCGAGCCGTTACGGCGTTTGGTAAAACCGCGTAACTAAATACGCTCCGCGATCTCGTGGATGAGGTAGTCGGTCTTTTCCCAGCCCAGGCACGGATCGGTGATCGACTTGCCGAAGACGCCGCCATCGACCGGCTGGTTGCCGTCCTCAAGGTAAGACTCGATCATAAAGCCCTTGACCAGCTTGGAGATGGACTCGTTGCGGCGGCAGCTGTCGAGCACTTCCTTGCAAATGCGATACTGCTCCAGCGGACGCTTGCCCGAATTGTCGTGGTTGCAGTCGATGATCGCTGCGGGATTGGCATAGCCGGCGTGCTCGGTGTAGCGTTCGGCCAGGCGCTCCAGGTGCTCGTAGTGGTAATTGGGGTAGGTGCGCCCATCGAGACCGATGTAGCCACGCATAACGGCGTGCGCGAGCGGATTGCCGTCGCACTCGACCTCCCAGTTGCGGAAGATGAAGCTCTGGTGCGCCTGCGCGGCGTAAATGGAGTTGAGCATAACGGTGGTAGAGCCAGCAGTGGGATTCTTCATGCCGACGGGTACCGAAATGCCGCTCGACACCAGGCGATGCTCCTGGTTCTCGACCGAGCGTGCGCCCACGGCAACATAGCTCAGCAAGTCGACGAGGTACTGGTAGTTGGAGGGATAGAGCATCTCGTCGGCGGTGAAGAAGCCCGTTTCCTCAATAACGCGCAGGTGCATATGGCGGATTGCCTTGACGCCCTCGAGCAGGTCATCGGGAGCCTCGGGATTGGGGTTGTGCAGAAGACCCTTGTAACCGGTGCCCTTGGTGCGCGGCTTATTGGTATAGACGCGCGGAATGATGATGAGCTTGTCCTTGACCTCCTCGGCGGTCTTGGCCAGTCGGTTCATGTATTCGAGGACCGAATCCTCGCGGTCGGCAGAGCACGGGCCGATGATGAGCACCTTGCGTGCGTCCTCGCCGGTAAAGACTTTGGCGACCTCGGCGTCAAATGCCTGCTTTTTGGCGGTAAGCTCGGCAGAAAGCGGCATTTCCTCGCGGATCTCCATGGGGATCGGCAACTTGCGTTTGAATTCCATGGCCATAGGGGCCTCCTCAATCTATAGAAAGAGCAATAAGCGTATTGTTGAGTGTTCGGCATTATCCGCTGTCGCACGCTAAAGTGCAAGCCCTTGTTACCCCGAAACCCGCAAAAGGGGACAGGTTTATTTTGGCAGGTTTTATCTGGGTAAACGTCGGAGGATGTCGGGAGGGAGTGGCGCCACGGGGCATCGTCTACGACATGCCGCGGCAGAAAGTATCAACGAATTCGTCGTAGGCGTCTGTCTGAAGGAGCCGCATGGTGTTCTCAACGTTACTAAAGACCTCGATGATAAGGTCGAGCACGTCTCGGAAAAGCCCCATATCGTCCTGTGTGATGCCGATCATGAGAGCAAAGCGAATGTCGTGCCGTCCCCAGGGGATGGGCGTGTCGCAATGCGCGACGGCGATAAACGAACGTTTCGGGTAGACCGAAATCGCGTGTGGCACGGCAAGGCAATCGGTGAATGCTGTGGAGGAAACTCCTTCGCGAAGATGGACGTCTGCAACATAGTCGGCATCGACATAGCCAGCGGCGATTGCGGCAGTACCGAGCTCGTCGATGCAGGCTGCGGCGTTCGTCGCGTTGACGTTGCGACAATAGAGCTCCGGCTTAATCAGATGACGCAGCAGCGTGCGCGCATAGTTGTGGCGATGCTTTTCTTGGATGCGGGCCAGCCGGTCGCGCACCTTGCGCAGGTTCTGCTTGGTGAGGATGGGTCCGATCAGAATCTTCTCACATCCGGCGGGGACGGTCACATCGATGGTGGTAATGACGGCGTCGCATTCGGGCGGCTCGGAGAGATAACGGTCGCAGCTCATGATCGAGATAATCTGCGCTTCGTCTTTGAGTGCGATCTCTAGGTCGTCGACGAGTTTATGCGCGAAGTCATGGTAGTCCTCGACGATTACCGTGCAGGTGAGAAGGTTGTTGGGTGCCGCGACGCGCTCGAAATACGCGCCGATGTGAAACGCAACGAACGCGATTTCATTTTCGCCGATTTCGACATTCATGACGGTCGAGAACCGGTGCGTTAAGTAGACGGCCATGTCGTAGACGGGCGCGTATTCGCTCTTGATCTGTGAGGCGAGCGGGTTGGGATAGCTTACGTGGTAGACGGCGCGTTGGTAGGCGTTGAACATGTGAAGCACGAGTTGCAGTCGCATGGGTTCGTCGATGAAGTGTGGAATGTTGTAGCGGGCGCCCGTTTCGTCGAGGATCTCGAGCACGGTATCCACGAATGCTGGGTCGATGATGCTTGCCAGCTTTTCGAAATCGAGCTCGCGGTATTCGACGCGTTCGATCGAAAGCGCCAACAGCAAGAGGATTTGCTGGAAGTCAGCGCGGGGAATCTCGCAACCGAACTCCTGCTCGAAATAGGACGCAATATGCTCCGCACAGCGAACGATTTGGTCGCGTTGGGAGAGCTGCGCTACGAGGCCGTCACCGTCGATGGGGCCATCGACTTCGCTGAGCTCGTTGTTCGAGGTGAGGCGGATGATGATTACCATGAGATGGACGAGCAGGTTGGAGAGCGCGTAGTCGTTGATGAAGAGTTCGGATCGCTGGCAGATTTCGACGAGGCTCGCAAGGATCTGCTGGACGTCGAAATTGGGGAACATACTCTCGAGCGTGCGCGTCGATGAGAAATATCCGTAAGAGTTATGGGTGGCGATGTGCCCGAGTAGTTTGCGCTTGTTGCGCTCGAGGCCAGTGAGGCTTACCTTGAAATCATGCGTCTCGACGAATAGATTGAACCGGCCGGCGAGTTCGCGTACCTCGGGCATGACGGCGCTCGCAAGCGTGCTTTCGGATATGCAGAGCTCGGCGGCAAGATCGAAGACCGAGAGCGGTTCCCGAGCGTTGACCAGGTGCGATGCTACATAGTTGCAGCGGGCATCGATGCCGATGCCGCCCGTGGGTTCCCCGCCCCGCTCGGGTGCGGACTTAATGCTGGGGCACGCCGGTGAGGAAAGGGCCTCGTCAGCATGTGCTAGGCGGTAGCCTTCCTTAGACGATTCGATGATTGTGTCGCCCTGACCGTTGATCTCGGTCACATAGTTGCGGATGGAACGCTCACTTGCGCCCAGCATGGTGGCGAGCATGGAGGCGGAGACCCATGAAGTGGCATGCTCCAGAATATCGACCATGCGGTTGATTCGGTTTTGCTTTGCGCTTGCCACGGCCGACTCCCAACGAGATAGAAGCGTGCGCCCGCCGAGGGCGCATCCCACGGGGCATGAAGCGCCCCGATGTTGTCATCATGCGCCATGGTATCGCAGAGGGTCGTGGGCGAAAAAGTCTCAATTTGCCGCATGAACGGAAAGACTGCGGCATTGCCGCTATGGCGGAAAACCTGACACTTTGCCGCCATGCGGCAAAAAGAGGGTTCGCGGCAGGGTAGGGGCAGGCCGTATAGTGCAGTCACGGTCAAGGGAAGCCGGGTCGACACGGTCTCCCCAAACGTACGAGGACCGAGGCGGCAACCGAGCCGCTGCGGACTCGTTTATTGGGAAAGGAGTACCCCTCATGGCAGACGAGAACGGATGCGTCAGAATTCTCCTCGCTTGCGGTATCGGCGCTTCGACGGGTTTCATGGCCGCCGGCATGCGCAAGGTGGCAAAGTCCAAGGGACTCAACTGCACCATTAAGGCAGTCAGCAAGTCCGAGATTATGGATTACGCCGACAAGATTGATGTCCTTCTGCTTGGTCCGCACTTCGCCTCCGAGGTGCCCGAGATCCAGGCGCAGGTGGCGTCTCATGGCGTGAAGGTCATGGCCATCGACCCGGATTACTATGCGGCACTCGACGGCGAGAGCATCCTCGAGGATGCTTACGACCTGCTTGACGAAGACTAGGAGGGGACAACATGCTGCAAAAGTTCATGGAAGCGGTCCAGGCGTGGATCACCGAGCATGTCGTCCCCGTGATGAACAAGCTTACCTCAACTTATTGGTTCGGCGTCATCTCAGACGCGGTCCTCTACATCGTTCCCTTCTCTATGGTTTCGGCAATCCCGAGCCTTTGGAACATCATCCGTCGTTTTGTCCCGACGCTCCCCGATCTGTCGCCGCTCACGACGTTCAGCTTCGGTCTCGTTGGCCTGTTCATGGCGTTTATCATTCCGCACAACGTCGCGGTTAAGGAAGATCGCAAGGACCGTAGCATGATCGCCGGTTTCACCGGTATAGGCGCCTTCATGCTGTGTATGAACCCTACGATCACTGAAGACGGTTACGTTTTCCAGATGGCCAAGTTCGGCGCCGGCGGTATGTTCACCGCCATGGTTGTGGGCTTTGTCGTGGGCTTCATCTACAAGCGCATGGCTCGTATGACGTTCTTCTCGGAGGACAGCATGGTCCCCGACTTCGTCAAGAACTGGTTCGATAACATCATCGCCGTCTTGCTGTCGCTCTTCGTTGCGTGGCTTTTCACCAACATGCTTCAGGTTGACGTCTTTGGCGCCGTTGCGATCATTCTGTCGCCCGTCACCGGCTTTGCCCAGACGCTCCCCGGTACTATTGCGATTCCGCTCGTCATGGACACCTTCTATTTCTTCGGCATCTCCGGCTGGGTCTTCTCGCCCATCCAGCAGTCCATCCAAAAGTCCGCCCTTGCCGAGAATATGGCTGCATATGCCGCCGGCCTTACCCCGACGAACATCAACGCCTACGGCATTACTCGCTACATCATGATCGGCGGCGAGGGCGCCACGCTCCCGCTGGCTTTCTACATGCTTTTTGCCAAGTCTAAGAAGAACAAAACGCTCGGTCGCGCCACGATCGTCCCGTCTCTGTTCAACATCAACGAGCCGCTCGTGTTCTCTACGATCGTTGCCAACCCCTTCATGTTCATCCCTATGGTGCTTCAAGCCATCATTCTGCCGGCCAACGCCTATCTGTGGATGAGCATGGGCTGGGCGAGCCTTCACGTTGAGAATTTCGACATGAACTTCCTGCCCAATGCTGTCTCGGCGTTCTTTATGTCCGGTGGCGACATTCGCAACGTTGCCCTGGTTTGCGTGAACCTGCTGATCGCCGCGATTCTCTGGTTCCCGTTCTTCAAGGCGGCCGACAACTATCAATGCAAGGTCGAGGAAGAGAAAGCAGCTGAAAAGGCAGCCAAGAAGGCGGCGAAGAAGGCCCCAAAGAGGGCTGCTGCCGTAGCCGCCGTCGCCGAGTAGGCGAGACACCGGGGCCCATTGCCCTGGATTACGTAATCATTCGATGCCCCGGTTGTGGAAACGACCGGGGCCACAGGAAAGGAGACCGCGATGGCCGAGGAAGAGCCCATTAACATTCCCGCCGTTGCGATGAGCGTCATCATCAACGCCGGCGACGGCCGTGCCTGTATCGATAAGGCGATGGATGCCCTGGCAGAGTTCGATTTCGACGCGGCAGAGGCCCACCTGGCGGAGGCCGACGAGAAGATCCTCGAGGCCCATAAGTCCCAGACCGAGATGATCCAGCGTCAGGCCGGAGGCGAGGAGGTCGAGTACTCGTTGCTCTTTGTCCACGCCCAAGACACGCTCATGACCATCAGTGCCGAGCTGCACATGGCCAAGAAAATGATGCCCGTCGTGCGTGCACTCGCCGCGAAGTAGCGCCGTGAAAGCCGCGCGCGTTTCTAAATTCAAAACGACTCGTTACCTATTGATTCCGACCATTGAGAGATGAGGACATAGCATGATTGATCTTTCTACTTATGACTTTGGCGATGCCTTCCCGGAGGGCTTCCTCTGGGGCGGCGCCACGGCGGCCAACCAGGTCGAAGGCGCCTGGAACGAGGGCGGACGCGGACCGGCCGTCTCGGACTACGTCATCCTGCTCGACCGCGAGACGTGTGCCCGCGAAGGCATTGTCGAGGGCGGACCGCTCAACTCCGTGACGCGTCAGTCCCTTGCCGCTCGCAAGGCAAACGAGATGGCCTACGACTTTCCCAAGCGTCGCGGCATTGATTTCTACCACACCTACAAGGAGGACATTGCGCTCCTCGGCGAGATGGGCTTCGGCGTCTTCCGTATGAGCATCTCCTGGAGCCGTATTTTCCCAAACGGTGACGACGCGCTGCCTAACGAGGAGGGTCTGGCCTTCTACGATAAGGTGTTCGACGAGTGCCACAAGCACGGCATTGAGCCCATGGTTACCCTCAACCATTTCGATATGCCGCTCCACTTGGCAGAGGAGTATAACGGTTTCGCGAGCCGTCACGTTGTCGACGCTTTCGAGCATTACGCGGAGACGCTCTTCCGCCGCTACAAGGGTAAAGTCAAGTACTGGATGACCTTCAACGAGATTAACCACGTGTATGCCAACCCCTGCACCTGCTGCGGCGTGATCTGGGATGAGAAGGAAGACGGCTCCAACCCCTATGCTGGGCGCTGGCCCGAGAAGTTCCAGGTCGCGCACAACCAGCTTGTCGCGTCCGCCAAGGCTGTCATCAAGCTGCGTGAGATCGACCCCGAGGCACATATTGGCAACATGCTCTGCCGTCTTGAGAACTACGCCGAGACTTCCAAGCCCGAGGATCAGCTCCAGGTGCTGTTTGAGGACCACTTCAACTGGTTCTTCACCGATATCCAGGCCAAGGGCGAGTACCCCTACTACGTAAAGCGCTTCTTCCGCGACTACGGTGTCGACATCAAGATGGAGGACGGCGATCTCGAGACCCTCAAGGCCGGCGTGGTGGACTACATCTCCATCAGCTACTACATGACCTACATCATGCGCTATAAGGGCAAGATTTCCCCCGAGCCGAGCGGTAAGCTGCTTACCGAGATCAAGAACCAGTACCTCGAGATGACCGAGTGGGGCTGGCCGATCGACCCCGTGGGCTTCCGCATCACGCTCAACCACATCTACGATCGCTACCACCTGCCGATCTTTATTGCCGAGAACGGTAACGGCATGACCGAGAACCGCGACGAGAACGGTTATTGCGACGACGACGCGCATATCGAGTACATGAAAGAGCATGTCGAGCAAATGCACCAGGCGATTCTCGACGGTGTCGACGTCTTTGGTTATGCCTGGTGGGGCCCCATCGACCTGATCAGCTCCGGCACCTCCGAGATGACTAAACGCTATGGCCAGATTTCGGTCGATCAGGACGACCATGGCGACGGCACCGGCAAGCGTGGCAAGAAGAAGAGCTTCTTCTACTACAAGAAGCTCATCGCCAGTAACGGCGCCGACACCGCGAGTGACAACATCGTGGTCGAGTAGCTCGGCCCCTTCGCCGGGATGCCTGTAGGGCGGGTGTCCCGGCGGCTTTTGGAAACCTTGATCGAAAGAAGGACTCGGATGTATTCAAAGACCACGACCGTTGTAAACGCAAGCGGCATCCATGCCCGCCCTGCCTCATTGTTTGTTCAGAAGGCATCCGGGTTTGGAAGCAAGGTGACCGTGCGCAACGTTACCAAGGGCAGCGACCCCAAGGATGCTAAGTCGATTCTCATGGTTATGGGTTTGGGGATGGCGTGCGGATGCGATGTCGAGATTGCGGCCGATGGTGCCGACGAGCAGGCCGCCGTCGATGCGCTGGTTGAGCTGATCGAGAGCGGTTGCGGCGAGTAACCGCAAGGCTTTGATGAGAGGGGAGAGGGCGATGGCTCGAGGGTTTCGTGGGGTGACGACAATCGTTCGCCGGCAGGAGGCTCGCCGGTCCATGTTGGCGCTTGCAGGCGTGGCCTGCGCGTATGCGGGGATGCTTGTACTTATGGAGGCGACGACAGGTGCGGTCGCGCCGCCGCTCGTGCCCGTAGTGTCATCAATCTCGCTTTTCGTTTCAATCGCCGGTATCGCATTGGTGATTGCATTTGAGGTCCGCGCGTATCGTGCACTCACGGAAGCGTGTGACGCTGAGCCCCAAATGGGTGACAAGATGCTGCTCGGTGCCGCACTTTGGTTTTTGGGCGGTCTGCCCCAGGCATTCGTGACGCTACTGCGCACCGTAGCGATTACTGGCACGCTCGATATCAAACAGACGCTCATCCAGATCGGCGTGACGCTGACCCTGGCACTCCTTGCCTGGCCACGTTATCGCGATTGCTTCTAGGTTGTTTTAAAGCGCGCAATGGCAAAAGATGGCCCGCTGATTCTGCGTAATCAGCGGGCCATCTTTTTGTAGTTATGATATTGGGCTTACGCCGCTTCGTCGAACTGCGAATTGTACAGATCGGCGTAGAAGCCGCCCTGGGCGAGCAGCTCGTCGTGCGTGCCCTTCTCGACGATGCCACCGTCGCGGATCACCAGGATTACGTCGGCGTTGCGGATCGTGGACAGGCGATGCGCGATGACAAAGCTGGTACGGCCCTGCATCAGCGCATCCATGGCACGCTGAATGAGCTCCTCGGTGCGGGTATCCACGTTGGAGGTCGCCTCGTCCAGAATCAGCGCCGGACGGTCGGCCAAAATGGCGCGGGCGATGGTCACGAGCTGGCGCTGACCCTGCGACAGGTTAGTGCCCTCCTCGTTGATCATAAAGTCGTAGCCGCCGGCGAGCGTGTGGATAAAGTGGTCGCAGCGTGCAGCGCGTGCAGCGGCCTCGACTTCGGCATCGCTCGCATCGGGACGTCCGTAGCGGATGTTCTCGCGGATGGTGCCGTTAAACAGCCAGGTATCCTGCAGCACCATGGCAAACTCGCCGCGCAGCGCCGCGCGGTCCCAGTCGCGCACGTCGATGCCCTCGACGCGCAGCGAGCCGCCGTCCACATCGTAAAAGCGCTGCAGCAGCTTAATGAGCGTGGTCTTGCCGGCGCCGGTGGGGCCGACGATGGCCACGGTCTGGCCGGGCTGTGCCTCGCAGCTAAAGTCGTGGATGATGGTCTTGTCGGGCGTGTAGCCAAACTTGACATGGTCAAACTCCACGTGGCCGGGGCGCTTTTCGGGAATCTGCGCGTCGGCCTTCTGTTCCTCCTCGGGCGCGGCCAGGAACTCAAAGACGCGCTCGGTGGCAGCTGCCATCGACTGCATCGTGTTGCTTACGTTGCCCAGTTGCTGCACGGGTTGCGTAAAGTTGCGAACGTACTGGATAAAGCTCTGGATGTCGCCGGGCGTGGCATTGCCGGTCAGTGCGAGTTGTGCGCCCACCACGACGACGCCCACATAGCCCATGTTACCCACCAGGCTCATAAGCGGCATCATCAGGCCCGACAGGAACTGCGAACGCCAGCCGCTAATAAAGAGTCGGTCGTTTTGACGGTCGAACTCCTCGATTGAGGCCTCGGCGCGGTCGAACACCTGAATGACGTTCTGGCCGGCAAAGTCCTCTTCGATAATGCCGTTGACGGTGCCCAGAACCTGCTGCTGCTCTCGGAAGTACGGCTGCGAGAAGTGAATCATTACGGTCAGGATAATCGCGGCTGCCGGCAGCGTGAGCACGGTGACGCCGGTGAGCGGCAGGCTGATCGACAGCATCATGACGAGCACGCCGATAATCTGCGTCACCGACGTGATGAGCTGCGTCACGCTCTGGTTGAGCGACTGGCCCAGCGTATCGACGTCGTTGGTGATGCGGCTGAGTACGTCGCCCTTGCTGTGGCCGTTAAAGTAACTCATCGGAACAACGGCGATCTTGGCGGCGATCTCCTTGCGCATGCGGTAGCAAATCTTTTGCGTGACGCCGGTCATAAGCCAGCCTTGGATGAGGCTGCAGACAGAGCTTGCCAGATACAGGCAGAGCAAAAAGCCGAGCGTCTTGGCGATCCAGGCAAAGTCGACATCGCCGGTGCCGTTGACCTTGGCAACCAGACCCTCGAACAGTTTGGTGGTAACCTGGCCGAGCACCTTGGGCCCCACAATGTTAAAGATGACCGAGCATACGGCAAAGGCGACGGCGGTAAACACGGCAATCTTGTGCTGGCCGATATAGCCGAGCAGCTGCCTCATGGTGCCCTTAAAGTCCTTGGCCTTTTCGCCGCGACGCATGCCGCCCATGCGGCCCATGGGTCCACGCTGGCGGGTGGGCTTGGGAATCTGAGTCTTGGTCTCGTCTGCCATTAGCGCTTGCCTCCTTCCATAACGGCTGCAATTTCTTCTTGGGTAAGCCCCAGCTCCTCGGCGGAAAGCTGCGACTGTGCGATCTCCAGGTACGCCGGGCAGCTGTGCAGCAGCTCCTCGTGCGTACCGGTGCCCACCACGTGGCCGTCGTCGAGCACAATGATCTGGTCGGCGTGCATGATGGTCGCGATGCGCTGGGCCACGACCACGAGCGCGGCGTCAGTGACGTTTTTGGCCAGCTCCTCGCGCAGGCGGGCGTCGGTCTTGTAGTCGAGGGCACTAAACGAGTCATCGAACACCACGACCTCGGGCTTTTTGGCCAGGGCGCGGGCGATGGCCAGGCGCTGGCGCTGACCGCCCGAGACGTTGGAGCCGCCCTGGCTGATGGGGGAGTCGTAGCCGCCCTCGCGCTCGGCGATAAAGTCCTCGGCCTGGGCGATGCGTGCCGCCCGGTGCATGTCCTCGTCGCTTACCATGTCGCCGGCAAACTTGAGGTTGCTCTCGACGGTGCCCGAGAACAGACGTCCCTGCTGCGGGATATAGCCAATGCGGTGGCGCAGCTCGGAAAGGGTCATGTCGCGCACGTCGATGCCGTCGAGCGAAATGCTGCCGCCCGTGACGTCGTACAGGCGCGGAATCAGCTGTACGAGCGTGGACTTGCCCGAGCCCGTGGAGCCAATGATGCCGAGCATCTGACCGGCGTGCGTGGTGAAGTTCACGCCGCTGATGACGTCGGCGCGGGCATCGGGATACTGGAAGCTCACGTCACGGAAGGTGAGCTCACCGCGCGGCGCGCTGGCAGCAGGCAGTTTGGGCGAGGCAGGGTCGTTGATGCTCGTGGGGCAGGTGATGACCTCTTCCACGCGCTCGGCTGCGACCTCGGCGCGGGGCAGGATGACCGAAACCATGGTGAGGATCATAAACGCCATGACGATCTGCATGGTGTAGGAGATAAACGCCATCATGTTGCCGACCTGCATCACGCCGTCGGACACGCCCTGCGCGCCAAACCAGACGATGAGCACGGTGATGCAGTTCATGACGAGCATCATGAGCGGCATCATAAAGCTCATAGCGCGGTTGGTGTAGAGCTGCGTGGTCATCAGGTCGAGCGAAGCCTTGTCAAAACGCTCGAGCTCATGCTCCTCGCGGTTGAACGAGCGGATGGGCATAAGGCCGTCGAGCAGCTCGCGGGCGGTAAGGTTCACGCGGTCCACAAAGCTTTGCATCTTTTTGAACTTGGGCATAGTGAGGCCCATGAGCACGCCGACGACGGCCGAGACCGCGATGATGGCAACGGCGATGGTCCACTCCAGGCCGGTGTGGTTGGCCAGGACGCGCATGACAGCGACGATGCCCATGACGGGGGCCATAAGACACATGCGGATAAACAGGGTTGCGGCCATCTGAATCTGCTGAATGTCGTTGGTGCAGCGGGTGATGAGCGAGGCCTGGCTAAACTTGCCCACCTCGGCCGGCGAGAAGTGCATAACCTTGTTGAAGGTCTCGCGGCGCAGGTCGCGGGCGATGGAGCAGGCGGTGCGCGACGCCACGGCACCGGTCAGAATGGTGGCGACGAGCGACACCAGGCACAGCCCAAACATCGTGGTCGCCATGTGGCTCAGGTAGGCGTTCTGCACGTCGGCGGGGTCGATGCCCTGTGCCTTGTACTCGTCCTGTACATAGCTCACGGCGCGCTGGGTGACGATGGAGCCCGACATGGAGCCCATTTTGTCCGCCATTTGGTTGGCGCCTTCGACGAGCTTGCTTTGGTCTACCAGACCGCCCTCGACACCCAGGCGCAGGCTCTTCATGGTGATCTTACCGCCGTCGGCATCAATCTGCTTTTGCATGTTCTGCGCCGCTGCGGCCTTCTGCTGCATCTCGGCGAGCTGCTCGGGCGTCATCGCTGCCATTTGCTCGGGGGTGGGCATGGCCTGGGCAGCGTTGTTGTCTTTCTCGCTGGACGAGCCCATCATGTCGCCCATGGAGTCGGCGTCGATGCCCTGGTCGAGCGAAAGAACGACAGTCTCGGGCAGGCTCATAATGTCGGCAATCTTGCCTCCATCGGCACGCTCTTCCTCGGTGCCCTTGTACGTGCGAATCCCGTTTTTGTCTGCCTTGCCAAACGCAGCCTCTACCGTCTTGGCGTCTTTGGCGCTCATAAAGAGCTCAAGGTCATCGAGCGATTCGGCGCGAATGGTGTCGGGCACGGGCGAGGCGATGCCGCCTTGCTGCACGCCCACGTCGACGATGTCGCTCATATAGGTAGGCAGTGCCAGATCGGCGTTGCAGCTGATTACGATAAGTACGATAGCTGCAAACAGTGCCAGGACATGTTTTTTAAAGAGCTTGAGAATCCTCACTCGGCATCTCTCCTTTCTTGATTGCGGTCGATAATTTCGTTGGCGCGTCTAAGAAGGCGCACCATCTCCTGGGTATCTGTTTCGCCGAGCTGCTCGAGGAAAGCCGCAGTGCGGTTCTCGAATTCCCGACGTTTGATTTCGAGATCCTGGAATCCTTTGTCGGTCACCGTGACGTGTACGCGACGACGGTCGGTCTTTGAGTGCTCGCGCTCGACCCAGCCCTTGGCCTCGAGGGCGCGTAAGATATTGGCGATGCGGGCACTCGAGACCCAGGCGCGATCAGCGAGTTCGCTCGGCGTGAGCGAGCCGCCGGCGCGCATGAGGGCGCGCATGACGGCCATCTCGCCACCCAGAGCCTGGTCGGCAAAGCGCGAAACGCGCTGGTGCATGCTGCCAAACTCGGTAAAGAGCTGACGCCCAAGCTCATGGAAATCGGTATCTTCCACCGAAAACCCCTAACACTAGAAACTATTTTCGGTGGAAGATGATACCCCCATACGCGGGCCTCATACAGTAGGCAATATTAAGAGCTCATTAAGACTTAAAATCATTCAATTGCTAAAGCGTTTCAAAGAACTATCATGCCCGCGGTTAGGCGAGGGGTTGTCACCACCATGACGACTGGGACTCATATAAGCGCCACGTGCGATGCTCCAACTTCCCGCAAGGAGACACCTTACATAAAGGGGGATGGAGTCATGGCATTTGACTTCACGGGCAAGACCGCGATTGTCACGGGCGGCACTCAGGGCATTGGCCTCGAGATCGCCAAGGGCATCGTCGCGGGCGGCGGACATGTCGCGCTCATCGCAAGGAACGCTGCTAAGGGCGAGGCCGCAGTGGCCGAGCTTGGCGAGGGCAACAAGTTCTATCAGCTCGATGTCGCCGATGCGCCCAAGGCGCGCGAGACCGTCGAGCAGATTTTTACGGACCTGCCGCAAACCAATATCTTGATTAACTGCGCTGGCGTCATCAGCACCAAGAAGTTCGACGAGATCGATGACACCGAGTGGCGTCGCACCATCGACATCAACCTCAACGGTACCTTCACTATGATGAACGCCGTGTACCCGCACTTTAAGGCGGCCCATGCCGGCACTATCGTCAACGTGAGTTCCGTTGCGGGCAAAATCGGTGGCGGCCTGCTCGGCACAGCCGCCTACGCCAGCTCCAAGGCCGGTGTTAACGGTCTGACCAAGGCAGTCGCCAAGGAAGGCGGCAAGTTCGGCGTCCGCTGCAACGCCGTGTGCCCGTCGCTCACGTTGACCGATATGACCTCGATTCTCTCTGACGAGAACTCTCAGCGCATCATCAACGGTATCCCTCTGGGCCGCGCCGCCCAGGCCAGCGAGCCTGCGCAGATGGTGCTGTTCTTCGCTTCCGACCTCGCCAGCTTCGTGAACGGCGAGATCGGTGACTGCGACGGCGGCATCGTCCTGGACGGGTAATACCCCACGACGATTATTTGGCGACGGCCCCTGCGACTCGGGACCGTCGCCTTCTTTCTGACATAGGCGCGTGCGGCTACGATTCGCATGCATCCAAAGGAGATATATATGAGTGAATCGACTGCGGTGGAGGCGCCGGCGGCAAAGGAGCCGTTCTTTAAGATGTCCTCCATCCCGGGTGCCAATATTTTGGTGCCGCTTTTGCTGGGCTGCCTGCTCAACACGCTATTCCCCGACCTGTTCAAAACGCTCGGCAGCTTTACGCTTGGCATGACCCAGCAGGGCGCAGGCCCGCTCGTGGGCGCTTTTTTGCTCATCGTCGGTACGACGATTTCGTTTAAGAGTGCTCCTGCCGCCGCTGCACGCGGCGCCATCATCATCGCCGTCAAGCAGATCGTGGTCGTTGCCGTGTCGCTGCTCATCCTTTATGTGTTCAACGACAACCTGTTTGGCATCTCTGCCATGGTGATGCTGGCGGCTTGCACCGGCGCCAACAACGCTATGTACGCTGGTCTGATGGGCACCATGGGCAATGAGGCCGAGCGTGGCGCCGTCGCCATCACCACGCTGGTTGTCGGCCCTCCGGTCACGATGATCGTGCTCGGCGCTGCCGGTCAGGCTCCGATCGGCTGGTCGCTCGTGGGCGCCATCTTGCCGATCGTCGTCGGCATTATTCTGGGCAACCTCTTCCCGAGCTTTAAGAAGATGATGGCACCGGCACTTTCCGCCATCATCGTGCTCGTCTTCTTTGCCATGGGCTCGACCATGACCTTCGGCCAGCTTATCAATGGCGGTCTTCCCGGCATCGTGCTTGGCGTGATTTGCTCGGTAGTCTTTGCAATTCCCGTTATCGCGGTCGATAAGCTCACGGGCGGTACGGGTGTCGCAGGTGCGGCCATTTCGAGCTGCGCCGGAGCCAATGTGGCCACGCCTGCTGCCATGGCAAGCGTCAACGAGGCCATGTACGGCGGCGCGGTGCTCGCGACGGCCACGGCACAGGTTGCTGCCTGCGCAATCGTTACGGCTATTTTGACCCCGCTGGTCACCAGCTGGTGCTACAAGCATTTTGAGGGCCAGCAGAGCAACGGCAAGGCAACGACCGACAAGGCCTCCGCAGCCGCCTAATGCCAAACGGTAATCAAAGCTAAAAACTAGCTACGCCACAGGGCGGCCACGGGGGATCCCGTGGCCGCCCTGCAGTTTCTGTAGGGTCTTTGGGACACTTTACCCTGCTAAAGCTGGCATAACAGCTAGAGCGAACGTCGTACAAAGGCAAGGAAAAATAACATACAAATCGGTGAACGGTAGTTGTTCGCGCTCGCGTTTCCTGCGGATTTGTAAAAAACGCCCTTATGATATAAAAAAAGAAACATATAACAGCCCAGATGGAGAGGGTCGCTATGTTATCCTTCTCAGACGGGTGAAATCTTGGGTTTTGGGTTGTAGTTCCAAGGTGGACAAACGTTTTCCCTGCACCAACGTGTGGTGAAGAACGGAAGAAGCCGGTAGTGCAAGCCGAAAATTCAAGAATTCAATAAGCAGCGGTGTGAGAGAGCGCCGCATTACACGTAACTAGGAGCGTGGTTACACAATGCAGGAGGCATGGGAAGGCTTCAAGGAAGGCATTTGGACGGGAGAGGTTGACGTCCGAGACTTCATCCAGAAGAACTACACCCCCTACGAGGGCGACGAGTCGTTCCTCGTCGGTCCGACCGAGCGTACCAAGGAGCTGTGGGGCGAGGTTCTCGACCTGCTGCTTAAGGAGCGCGAACAGGGCGGTGTCCTCGATATGGACACCAAGATCGTCACGGGTATCGTGAGCCACCCCGCTGGCTACATCGATAACGCCCACCGCGAGAAGGAGACTATCGTCGGCCTCCAGACCGACAAGCCGCTCAAGCGCGCGCTGCACGTCAACGGTGGTATCCGCATCGCTTGCCAGGCTGCTAGCCAGCACGGCTACAAGGTCGACGAGAACGTTGTCGAGCGCTACACCTTCGAGCGCAAGACCCACAACGCCGGCGTCTTCGATGTTTACACCCCCGAGATGCGTGCTTGCCGCTCGGCCCACATCATCACCGGTCTGCCCGATGGCTATGGCCGCGGCCGCATCATCGGCGACTACCGTCGTGTCGCCCTGTACGGTGTCGACTACCTGATCAAGGACAAGGAGGCCCAGAAGGCTTCCACCCCGACGGTCATGACCGCCGACAACATCCGCGATCGTGAGGAGCTGCAGGAGCAGATCCGCGCCCTCGGCGAGCTTAAGATGATGGCCGAGACCTATGGTTTCGATATTTCCAACCCTGCTACCAACACGCAGGAGGCCATCCAGTGGATGTACTTCGCCTACCTCGCTGCCGTCAAGGAGCAGAACGGCGCCGCTATGTCCATCGGCCGTACCTCCACGTTCATCGACATCTACGCTGAGCGCGACCTTGCCAACGGTACCTTCACCGAGGAACAGATTCAGGAGTTCGTGGATCACTTCATCATGAAGCTCCGCATGGTCAAGTTTGCCCGTACCCCCGAGTACCAGGCCCTGTTCACCGGCGATCCGCAGTGGGTCACCGAGTCCATCGGCGGCATGGGTGTTGACGGCCGTACGCTCGTTACCAAGATGAGCTACCGCTACCTGCACACGCTCGAGAACATGGGCACCAGCCCCGAGCCCAACATGACCGTTCTGTGGTCGACCCGTCTGCCCGAGAACTTCAAGAAGTTCTGCGCCAAGACTTCTGTCGCCAGCTCCTCGATCCAGTACGAGAACGACGACCTCATGCGCGTCTATCACGGCGACGACTACGGCATCGCCTGCTGCGTGTCCTCCATGCGCATCGGCAAGGAGATGCAGTTCTTCGGCGCCCGTGCCAACCTGGCCAAGTGCCTGCTGTACGCACTCAACGGCGGCGTTGACGAGGTCTCCAAGAAGCAGGTCGGCCCCAAGTATCGCGCCGTCGAGGGCGATACGCTCGATTACGACGACGTTGTGGCCAAGTACAACGACATGATGAAGTGGCTCGCTGGCGTGTACGTCAACTCGCTGAACATCATTCACTACATGCACGACAAGTATTGCTACGAGCGCATCCAGATGGCCCTGCACGACAAGCACGTGCACCGCTGGTTCGCTACGGGCATCGCTGGCCTTTCCGTCGTGGCTGACTCCCTGTCCGCCATCAAGTACGCCAAGGTCCACCCCGTCCGTGATGAGAACGGCATCATCGTCGACTTCGAGACCGAGGGCGAGTTCCCCAAGTACGGTAACGACGATGACCGCGTCGACCAGATCGCTCACGACGTTGTGCACCAGTTCATGGAGTACATCCGCATGAACGACACCTATCGCAACTCCGTGCCCACGACCTCGGTTCTGACCATTACCTCCAACGTCGTATACGGTAAGAAGACCGGCTCCACGCCCGACGGCCGCAAGGCTGGCCAGCCGTTCGCCCCGGGTGCTAACCCCATGCACAAGCGCGATAGCCACGGCGCCATCGCTTCGCTGTCTTCGGTTTCCAAGCTCCCGTTCCGCGATGCTCAGGACGGCATCTCCAACACCTTCTCCATCATCCCGAGTGCGCTCGGCAAGGAGGATCAGGTGTTCTTTGGCGATATCGACCTTGATCAGCTGGGCGAGTAACTATTGTTAGTGCTATACTAACAATAACGATTACTGATTAGTGCGCCGGTTTCGGCCGGCGCCTATTAATCGAAGGAGACACATTATGAAGGTTTCTGAAGTTTCCGAGACCCAGGCCGATAACCTGGTCCACATGCTCGACGCTTACGCCGAGAAGGGTGGCCACCACCTGAACATCAACGTCTTCAACCGTGAGACGCTGCTCGACGCTCAGGCTCACCCCGAGAAGTACCCGCAGCTGACCATCCGCGTTTCCGGCTATGCCGTGAACTTCCACACGCTCACCAAGGAGCAGCAGGACGAGGTCATTGCGCGTACCTTCCACGACAAGTTCTAAAGGGATTTAACTCCCGCAGGATCGCCGGGCCGCTTTGGGTTACTTTCCAAAACGTCCTCGGACATGCAAAGGGCTCCGCTGCGCGCTTCGCGCGGCGGAGCCCTTTGCGTCCTGCGGAAATGTTTTGGAAAGTAACCCAAAGCGGCCCGGCGGGGGTCCTGTGTAGTCACCCTTTAGGCGGAACTCTCCTAATTATTTGGATGAGTCGTTTACTTACTTGTGCTGTTACCGTCTTCCCGCTGTTGTTGGGGTATGCTTTGTTCGTATGTAAACGTATGACATGTTGATGGGGGAGGGTGCTATGGCTCGCGAGAGTGCTCGTTCTAAGGATACGGCTAAGCCTGGCATCAAGGAAGTTGCAGCGGTGGCGGGGGTTTCGCCTACTACGGTATCTCGCGTGCTTAATAATCGCGGCTATATTAGCCAAGAGACCCGCGATAAGGTCCATGCCGCGATGAAGCGCATCAACTATACGCCCAACGATATCGCCCGTGCCATGCTCAACGGTCGCCTGAATCTTATCGGTATGATCGTCCCCTATGTCAGCAGTCCGTTTCATGCCCAAGTGGTTCAAGTCATTGAGCATACCCTGGCCGAAAACGGTTTTAAGATGCTGCTGTGCAATAGCGCCAATCGACCCGAGCTTGAGCGCTCTTATATCGACATGCTTCGACGCAATATGGTTGATGGCGTCATCGTCAACTCGCTTAATATCGGTGCCGAGGCGTATGCCGAGATGGGCTTGAGTCTGGTTGGTATCGACTGCGACCTTGGCGAAGCCTCTGTTCAGATTGCGAGCGACAGCTATAGCATCGGCGAACTTGCCACGCGTCGCCTGATCGATGACGGATGTTCACGCATCCTGTGCCTGCGCAGCAATAGCCGCATGCGCATGCCTGCCAATAAGCGTACCGATGCCTACCTCGATGTTGTTGAGCAGGCCGGTTTGCCCGCGCTTGTCCGTGAGGTTGAGTTCGTTAAGCCCGACGACGAAAAGAGCGCGGTCGTTGCGAAGATCCTCGATGAGAACCCCGATATTGACGGCATCTTTGCGGGAGACGACACGATGGCGGCTATCTGTCTTAACGTGATGAAGCGGCGCGGCTTGAGCGCTCCGGGCGATATTAAGGTCGTGGGCGCGGATGGTGCCCGCCGCACTATGACGTTTATGCCTGACTTAACAACCGTACGCCAAGATATCGATCGCATCGGAGAGCTCGCGGCGCAATCCATCATTGCTCTTATTAACGGCGAAAAGCCCGAATCGAATATCAAGCTCCCCGTTGAACTCATTGAGGGTAAAACCGCGTAGTTCATCCCGTGCCAAAAGAATTCCTCAAACACCTCTGATGACCGTTCGCCGGCATATGTCAACCGTTTGCCGACGACTGGAACTGCGAAAAGACGTATTGGTGTGAAAACGTTTGACATATGAAAACGATTGACATATCTTGCAGTTGTACCGAGTTAGTATCTCGTGAGAAAGGAAGTCTCGGATGCACAAGGTGTATTACCAGCCTGAGGGAATTTGGGTAGGCGACATCATGCCGTACGGCGAGGACGGCACGTTCTATCTCTACCATCAGCGTGACACGCGAAACCCCGGACCTTTCGGAGAGCCGTTTGGCTGGGCACTCGCGACAACCAAGGACTTCGTCAATTACAAAGACTTTGGCGAGAGCCTTGAGCGTGGCGGCGACGAGGAAGTCGACCAGTATGTTTATGCCGGCACGGTGTTTAAGGTGGGCGACAAGTACCATGCGCTCTACACTGGTTGCAATCGCGATAAGGTCAAGGCACGCTTGATGAAGCAGGTTCTTCTTCACGCAACGAGTGACGACGCCGTCAAGTGGGAGAAGAACATCGCCGAGACGCTGCTTCCGCCCCAGGAGGGTTACGATGACCGCAACTGGCGCGATCCCTTTGTGCTTTGGGATGAGGAGAACGAAGAGTACATGCTCATCCTCGGCACGCGTGTGGGCGAGGACAAGCGTCTGATGACCGGTCGTCTGGTCAAGTTCACCTCCAAGGACCTGGATACCTGGGAGTTCCAGGGCGACTGGTGGAATCCGGGCCTGTACACCATGTTCGAGATGCCTGATCTCTTTAAGATGGGCGACTGGTGGTATCTGGTGTTCTCCGAGTACAGTGATGGCAACAAGACCCGTTACCGCATGTCTCGCTCTATCAACGGTCCTTGGATCACTCCTGCGGACGATTCCTTCGATGGCCGCGCGTACTATGCCGCGCGTACCGCATTTGATGGCGAGCGCCGCGTTCTCTTTGGTTGGGTTCCTACGCGTGACGAGGGCGGTGACCCCAGCTCTTACCTGTGGGGTGGCACCTTTATGCCTCTCGAGATCGTTCAGCGTGCTGACGGAACGCTCGGCACCAAGCTCCCCGACAGCATGCTTGGCGCCTTTGGCGAGGCTAAGGCAGTCGAGGCCTTTGAGCTTTCCTGCGAGTCGGGCAAGGTCGAGCAGGTGCTCGCCGCGGATGCCGGTTCCACCTATATGCTCGATGCCGACATCGAGCTCGCCGGTGACGCTGCCGGCTTCTCGGTGAAGCTTGCCGAGGACGCCGAGTCCGGTCTTGCCTATGAGTTCCGCGCCAACCTGCGTGAGGGCAAGCTCGAGTTTACGGCGGCCCCCCAGTATCCGTGGTTCCAGGTCAACAACATGGGCCTCGAGCGTCCGTTGTTCTTTAAGGGCGAGGGCACTCATCATGTGCGCCTGGTCGTTGACGACGATATCGCGACCATCTTTGTCGATGATGTTGCGCTTAACGCGCGCTTCTGCAATAAGCAGGGCCAGGGTGTGGCGCTGACGGTCACCGACGGTACGCTCAAGTGCGCAAATGCAACGATCGCGTCTCTGTAATGGCATCAAAACGTCTTATGATTTCGTAAAGGAATGGAGAGGAACATGGACTACAAAGTAGTGTCTCAGCAAGTCGTCGATAACGTCGGCGGTTTGGAGAACATCGAGGGCGCCACGCATTGCGTTACGCGTCTGCGTCTGGTGCTCAAGGATACGAGCAAGTACAACAAGGCCGAGCTCGAGAACATCGATGGCGTCAAGGGCGTGCTGTACAACAGCGGCCAGCTCATGATCATCTTCGGTACCGGTACCGTCAACAAGGTCTACGATGAGTTTATGGCTCTGACGGGCGTTAAGGAGATCAGCGCTTCCGAGGTCAAGGGCGCCGAGGCGGACAAGAAGGGCAAGTTCTTCTCGGTCCTCAAGGTATTCTCGGACATCTTTATCCCCATCATTCCCGCCTTCGTCGGCGCCGCTATCATCATCGGCCTTAAGTCGCTGATCGTTGCCAACGGCCTCTTTGGCATGGAGGGCAGCCTTGCCGATCACAGCGAGTTCCTCAAGAACCTCGCAAGCTTCTTTGCCATTATCGCCACCACCTTCGACTACCTACCTGTCCTGGTTATGTACAGCGCGGTCAAGCGTTTTGGCGGTAACCCGATCCTGGGCATCCTCGTCGGTATCGTCATGGTTCACCCGAGCCTTATGAACCGTAACACGTTCGTTATGGACCCGACGGGTGCTGAGTACTGGAACTTTGGTCCGCTCTCCATTCCCATGGTTGCTTTCCAGGGCGGCGTGTTCCCTGCAATCCTGACTGCCTGGTTTATGGCCAAGGTCGAAAAGATTGCCCAGAAGTACATCCCCGAGGTCGTTTCGTTCGTCTTTGTCCCGACCGTTACCCTGATTCTTGCTAACGTCGCCCTGTTCACCGTGTTCGGCCCGCTCGGCAACCTGATCGGCGACGTCCTCGCCGGCGTAATCGATATCCTGTACAACAGGATGGGCGTCTTCGGTGCCTTTGTCTTTGCCGCATTCCTGCAGCCGCTCGTCGTTACCGGTACGCATCAGTTCATCCAGGGTATCGAGGCAAACCTCGTTGCCACGACTGGCTTCAACTACATCCAGGCAATCTGGTCGGTTTCCATCATCGCCCAGGGCGGCGGCGCCATCGGCATGTACCTCATTCATAAGAAGCATTCCAAAGAGCGCAACATCTGCATGTCGTCCTTTATCCCGACGCTGGTCGGTATCTCCGAGCCCGCAATCTTTGCTGCAAACATGCGCTACTCGATCATCCCGTTCATCTGCGCTTGCATCGGTGCAGGCTGCGGCGGTGCCTTCGTGAAGCTCTTTGAGGTGCGCGCCATCGGTCAGGGTCTGACCGGCGTGCTTGGCCTGCTCATCGTCACGCCCGAGACGCTCGTGTGGTATGTGGCTGGCAATCTCATCGCCTTTATCGTGCCGATCGTCTTGATCTTTGCCTACAACAAGGCAAAGGGCGTGCCGACCACTGATGAAGAGGGCGCTGGCGCTGGCTTCGATGTCAGCTTCTAGTTGAGCCGTTCAGCGTAATCTGAGGATAAGTCCATTTGGGGAAGGGCGTTCGACTCGTGTGAGTCGAGCGTCCTTTCCCATAGACGAGAAAGTCAACGGCGATGTTTAATCAAAAAAATAAGGTGACACGCGCGGACTATGAGCAGTGGCGTGCCGGACAGGATGAGACGGCGGGTCGCATCGCGTCCGACCCCGATAGGCTCCTGTTCCATGTGGAGCCTGAGCTTGGCTGGCTCAACGACCCCAACGGTTTGGTGCAGATCGGTGATACGTATCATATCTATCACCAATACGATCCATTCGATGCTGCGCATGGCGGTCCAGTGCTTTGGAACCATCTGACAACAAAGGATTTTGTGACGTACGAGAATCACGGCCCTGTGCTGTTCCCCGATTCCGATTTGGATTCGAGCGGAGCGTATTCTGGTTCTGCCTTTGTACACGACGGCAAGATTCACTACTTCTATACCGGCAACGTTAAGCATTTTGACCGCGATGATTACGACTACGTGTTGACGGGCCGTGAGCAAAACCAAATTCATATGGTTGCCGAGAATCCCGACGAATTGGGCGAGAAGCGCATAGCTGTTGGGCCGGTCGATTACCCCGACGATATCGGTACGCACGTGCGCGACCCTAAGATCCTTGAGCACGATGGTATCTACTACATGGTTCTGGGCGCTCGTACGAAAGACGATCGTGGCTGTGTGCTTGTCTATACTTCGCGCGATCTAGAGGGCTGGAGCTATGCGACGCGCATTGAGCTGGGCGAGAAGTTTGGCTTTATGTGGGAGTGCCCTGATCTGTTTGAGCTTGATGGCGAGCTTATTCTCGTTTGCTGCCCGCAGGGCGTGCCCGCCGATGGCTGGCGTTACCGCAATCCGCATCAGTGCGTGTGGTTCTCCATCGAGGCCGATTGGGGGGCGCCGAGCTTTAAGATCGTCGGCCAGGGCATGCCTCCGATGGTTGATGCCGGTTTTGATTTCTATGCCCCGCAGTCCTTTGAGGACGCTGTGGGTCGGCGTTTGATGATCGGATGGTCGGGTTGCCCCGATGCGAAGGCGGAAAGCCCGACGGTGGCGCGCGGGTGGCAGTGCGCGTTGACGGTGCCGCGAGAGCTGAGCATACGCGATGGCAAGCTCTGCCAGCAGCCGGCGCACGAGATTGAGAGAATGCGCGGCGACTGCGTTCGCGCGACAGGCGATGAGACCGTTGAGGAGCCGGGACGCCTGTTTGATGTCGTGGTTTCCTGCGAGGGAGCCAAGATGATCGAGCTCGAAATCCGCAAGGGTGTCTTTGTGCGTTATACGGACGGGATGCTTACCCTCGATATGGGCGACGAAGGCTATGGACGCGACCAGAGGTCGATCGAGCTCGGCGAACTTCGCGACCTGCGCGTGCTTTCGGACACTACGATGGTCGAGATTTTTGCCAACGGTGGAGAGGCAGCACTTACGAGCCGTACCTATTCGCCGGCGGTTCCGGCGATGGAGCTGCACGCCGAGGGTGCGGCGTCGATGGATTTCTACCGCCTCGCGCATTAACCGTGTGTGGAGCGCGATTGGACTTGCTGGGCGGAATGTGTCGCAGTTGCTGCAGCGAACTACCGTTTATCGCGTATAGCGACCGTTTGCGGAATAAGTAACACTCCTTAATAAACCGTGTAGAATCTCAGATAAGCACGGAGTTTTCCAGGGAGACGCTGTCCTTTGTTGTGCGCAAGGGGCGGCGTCTCTTTGGCGCTTGGACGCCGTTGTGCAACAGTGCGGCGGCGCGTGTCATGTATTGAAAAGCCAACGTCGAGATGGGTCGTGATAAGAATGGGCAAGTATGTAATCGTGGTTGAGTCTGGGTCGGATGTGACGCCGGAGCTCTGCGAGCGCTACGGCATCGTGCGCGTGCCCATGCATGTCACGATTGGTGACGAGACCGTCGAGGACGGCTCGATCGATCCGCTCGAGATTTATTCGCGCTGCAACGAGTTTGGTGTGATGCCCAAGACCAGTGGCTGTTCGCCAGCGGATTTTGCGCATGTGTACGACCGCATCCATGCCGAGCAACCCGACGCGACTATTTTGCATCTTGCATATTCCGAGGCCACGACCTGTTCGCATCAGTCCTCTAAGATTGCGGCCCAGGGGCGCGACTACGTGTTCTCCATGGACACACGCTTTGTCTCGGTGGGCCAGTCGCTCGTTGTCGTCGAGACCGCCAAATACATCGAGGCTCACCCCGATGTCACCGTCGACGAGATCTTTGCATTTACGAACTCCGTCATGGACCGCGTACTGTTGGGCTTTGTTCCTACCGACCTTGCCTTCCTTAAGGCAGGTGGCCGCTTGTCCAACGTCGCGTTCCTAGGCGCCCATCTGCTCAAGATTAAGCCCTGCATTGAGGTGACGGGCGGCAAGTTCGTGGCAACCAAGAAGTTCCGCGGCTCTATGCTCAAGTGCGCCCGCGCCTTTATTGATCACATGGTTGCCAAGGGCGAGATTGACTACTCGCACATTGGCCTGGCGTATTCGGTAGGTCTTTCCGAGGAGCTGCGCGACGACATGGAAGTCTATGCACACGATCTTGGCTTTAAGGACATTACCTGGACTCAGGTCGGCGGCGTCATCTCGAGCCATTGCGGCCCGACCGCCTTCGGCGCGGTGCTCACGCTTAAGGCGTAAGGCCTGGAGTCTATCGATTTCTATTGCCTCGGCGGTGGGCGGGTTGTGACAACCTTCCCGCCGCTTTTGTGTGGGGCCAAATAGAACAACCCAATTGACCACTAAACCGTTTCACCATCATGCGTATGGGCTAGAATGGCTCTGGCATTTATGTAACTAAAACCAATGAGAGGCAAGGTAGCGGGAATGGCTGAGATGACGCTCGAGGGTGTGGACGCTCGTCCCGAGGACTCTGCGTTTGCCCTGGGCCGCGTGCATTCGATTGAGACGATGGGAACGGTCGATGGACCCGGCATCCGCTTTGTGGTGTTTGTTCAGGGCTGCCCCATGCGCTGTGCGTATTGCCACAACCCCGATACCTGGTCGGTTAACGGCGGCACCATGGTGACCGTCGAGCACCTGATGGACGAGTTCCAGAGCAACCACGAGTTCTATCGCAGCGGCGGAATTACGGTGTCCGGCGGCGAGCCGCTCCTACAGCCTGAGTTTTTGGCCGATCTGTTCCGTGCAATGCACAACAACCCCGATGGCCGCGTGCATACCTGCTTGGATAGCTGCGGCTATGCGTTCGATCCCGCGCATCCCGAGAAGTTCGATGCCGTACTCAACGAGACCGACATGGTACTGCTCGATATTAAGCATGCTGACCCGGTCGAGCATAAAAAGCTGACCGGTTGTGATCCCGCACGCATCCTAGCGTTTGGCGATGAGCTTGCACGTCGCAAGATTAAGGTCGTTATCCGCCACGTGGTGGTGCCGGGCATTACCGACACGGTGGAGGAGTGCGAGGCACTCGGTCGTCTGATCGCTCCATGGCACAACGTGGTCGGTCTGGAGATGCTGCCGTATCACACCATGGGTGTCGTCAAATATGAGCAGTTGGGGATTCCCTATAAGCTTGAGGGCGTGCCCCAGATGGATACCGCGCGCATGCCCGAGCTGCGCAACGCCGTCATGACGGGCATGAAAAAGCGCCGCGCCGAACTCAAAAACGCCATCGGCTAGCGAGCCATTTTCGCTCCCCAAAGGCACTCATTGGGGACAGACTTAAATGAGCGCCCCTGGGCACCAAGTTGATTGCCAAAGAGCCCCGTCCCAAAAAGACTGGTCAAGGTTGCGGTGAGATGCGCAACAGAATCGTGCCATTTGGATAAATACGCTTGTGGTTTCTTTAAAGACACCTTAAACGCCGCTGAATATCTTTGGAAAGAAATGCCTGCTCGGTATCATGCTGCTCGTATATAAACGGTAGCAGTCAGGAGACCACGTGCGAAACATCGCATCGCGGGACGAGTATGTGCCGCAGCATGGCAGCAGATATGAGACGAAGGACACGTCTTCGCGTGGCCTTGCCGACACTCGCATCCGCGTGAGGAAGATTGCCGCCATTGGGATGCTAACGTCGGCGGTTATTATCCTCGGAATTACCGCCAAAACCTACGCGTCGGAGCGAATGGCACACTCAGATGCGTTAACGGTACAGACGCAAAACAAAAAGGTCTCTGAATCTAAAGTCACCGCAAGTCAAACCCTGTCGACAGCGAACCTCAAGACGGGGCTTTCGAAGGCGGACTTTAACGATATCCCTTCGAGTGATACCGTTCAGACCTTCTCGTTGGTGGATAACAAGATTCCTACCTTGGAGGATAAGAGCCTTGCTTCGCTCCAGGATGCCCTGAGCCGGGCGCAGGAGCTGGGTGAAGTGGGCGTAGTGTTCTACGACCTATCGAGCGGTAGAGGCGTGACGTATAGCGCCGATGTCGAGGTGTATGGAGCGAGCAGTTACATGCGCTCTATATTTGCGAGACGTTGGTCGAATCGGGTCAGGTGTCGCTCGATTGGCCTTTAGCCACGTATGGTGGTTACAGTATGGGCTGGCAGGCGGTGCGCGACTTGATCGAGGCTGCGGTCGTTTATTCAGACAACGATTCGTTTATTGCGTTACGTGCGGCGTTTGACCGTGTCGGTTACGAGGATTGGATTGTCGGTCTTGGCATCGATTACGATACGGCACTGGATCCGATGAGTGATTTTCCGACCTACTGCCCGCGCACTTCTGCGAGGTTATGGCGCGAGATGAGCGAGTATCTGAGCATGGATACCGAGACTTCACAGTGGTTGTCGGGCCTTCTGGCATCAACATCGCGCTCGTTTATTCGCGATGGCATTGCGGATGAGCAGGTTTTGGTGCGCAACAAGGCAGGCTGGATTAGCGAGGGTGGTTACTATTCGACATGCGATGCAGGCCTCATCGACATCGATGGCCGTACCTATGTCATGAGCGTCATGACATCGATGCCATGGAGTGACCGTTCGAGCGAGGTTACGGCTGCGATTGCAAAGGCTCTGTTTGATACGCGAGCTGCACTGGCTTAGCGTGTTCGTTTGGCGAGGTCAAACAAAATGCTGGTACCATACCTTGGTTGAGAATTTCGTATAGGTTTGGGGAATGGTATGGCTACCATCGCGATTATCGGTGCGCTCGAAAAAGAGATCATGCAGATTAAGGAAGAGCTGAGCGACGTTTGCGAGGCACGGGAGGCAGGCTTGACCGTTGTGAGCGGTGAGCTCGACGGCCTGACAGTTGTCGCCACAACGGCGGGGATGGGGGCGGGCAAAGCTGGCGCCCGCATGCATTTTTC
>OBVZ01000264.1_pt1 | contig 37597 bp, 29 predicted proteins | sample 1476241 | NCBI WGS metagenome assembly OBVZ01 (sample SAMEA2580034, study PRJEB22360) | human gut metagenome | reverse complement strand
GTCTTTCATGCAGCAGGGGCTCTCAATGTTTTTATGTCCTGCTCATATCGTCTGTGCCGGCAGAAAGGGACTGTCCCCAACTGCCGGGCGGGAGCGTTTAGCGGTACAGCTGCCGACTGGGCAGGCTGAGCTGGTATCCTTATGCGGTAATGTCTCGATTCGTTAGGATTGCATGTGAGAGCTTCCGCTGTCCTTCGTTCAGTTATATATCGCACCCTGGCCGTCGCGCTTGCCGCGCTCGCGGTACTGAGCACCATCATGCCCGCCCCCGCCTATGCCGCCAATACCGATCAGCAGGTCAAAACGGTCCGCGTTGGTTGGCTCGTCAACAACGAGGGCTTCCAGGACGGCACCCCCGGCAAGCGTCTCTCGGGATGGGGTTACGAGTACCTCCAAACCCTCTCGTACTACACACCCGGCTGGCAGTACGAATACGTCTCCGGCACCTTCACCGAGCTTATGGACATGCTCGAAGCCGGCGAGATTGACCTCATGCCAAACATCTCCTACTCCGAAGAACGCGCCCAAAAACTGCTCTTCTCGTCGAACCCCGAGGGCACTGAACGCTACTACATCTACGCCAAGCCCGATCGCGACGACCTGGCCAAGGGTGACCCCAGGCACTCCAGGGTCTCACTATCGGTTTCAACCCCGGCGTCATGCAAACCATCGTTGGCCAGCAATGGCTCACCAACGAGGGCATTACCTGTACCTATAAGGAAATCAGCAGTAACGGCGACCTTTTCGATGCGCTCGCAAACGGCGAGGTCGACGCCATCATCATGAACGACACGACCTCGTCGCCCAACGCCTCCCCCATGTTCTACATTGGTTCGAGCGACTACTACTTTGCCGTTCCCAAAAGCCGCCCCGACCTGATGAAGGACATCAATGCTGCCATGACGGCAATCGCCCGCGTCAACCCACGCTATAACGACGAAGTCAAATCTAGCTACTCGACCCAAAACAGCGGTTCATCATCGCTCAACGGCCCCGAATGTTCCTGGCTCAAAGCAAACAACAACACCATCACGCTCGGCTACATTACGGGCAAACTCCCCTACTGCAACGAGGACGAAGACGGCGAAATGGAAGGTTCGCTCGCATCGCTTGCGACGACGCTGCACGATAAATTTGGCATTACGGTCAAAACCGTCGCCTTTGATAGCTACAAGATGATGTCAAAGGCCCTGTCAAAGGAAAGCATAGACGTTGCGCTGCCGGTATACCGAGATTACTGGTTTGCCGAGCAAACAGGCGTTGTGCAGTCGATATCGTTGGGGACCATATCCCTCACCGCCATCCATACCGGCAGCAACCTGAACAAAGACCTTCAGAACATCGCCTGTACCAAATCATCGTTTGTCAACAAAAATGCACTTGAAAGTCTGTTCCCCACAGCGACCGTAACCGAATACCAATCCGACGATGAAGCGTTCGACGCCCTCAGGAAGGGAACGGCGCACTGCATCGTCGCTCCCAGTTCACGCGTAAAAACCATCGGTGACCGTTACGATCTCGAGGACTGCGAGACGACCGAGCTCCCTGACACCTGTGAGCTCTCGTGCTGGATTTCGCGCGGAAAACCCGAGCTGTTGGGAATCATCAACAAGGGCATCATCAATGCCGGAGAATCGCTCTCCGCAAGCAATTTCTCCTCCACGTCGTACACGGCCCAGGAATCCAACACGCTTCAATTCCTTTATCGCAACCGCACCGCCATTGCAGCCACCCTCATCGGTATGTTGTCGGTCGGCATCGTCCTGCTCATCTGGGCGCTCGTGCGCGCTCGAACCGAGCGCAAAAAAGCCGATGCCGCCAACGCCGCTAAGACGGCATTCCTCACGCGCATGAGCCACGACATCCGTACGCCGCTCAACGGTATCCTGGGCCTTATCGAGATCGAGGAATTGAAGGAAGGCGATATGCAAGTCGCCCGCGAGAGCCGTGCCAAGGCGCGCGTTGCCGCCAATCACCTGCTCTCGCTGATCAACGACATCCTCGAGATGGGCAAAATTGAAGACCGCAAGCTAACACTGGAGCATGCGCCTTTTAACCTCAAAGAGCTCTGTGACGATACGCTAGGGCTGTGCAAGCTCCGCGCGTCCAGTAACGGCATCACAATGCAGGACAATAGTCTGCCGTACGCCACGGGGCCATACATGATCGGCAGTCCCACCCATATCCGACAGATCATGATCAACCTGTTAGACAACAGCATTAAGTACAACAAGCACGGCGGCTCCGTCACCTTTAGCTCAAAGACCAAGCCACTCGATAACGGGCGCGCGCTCTTTTGCTTTAGCGTTTCGGATACCGGCATTGGCATGGCTCCCGAGTTTTTAAAGCATATCTATGAGCCGTTTGCCCAAGAAGGTGACGATGCGCGCAGCAAGTTCCAAGGAACCGGCATGGGCATGCCAATCGTCAAGTCGCTTATTGAACTGATGGGCGGCACCATCGAAGTCACCAGCGAGCTCCATGTGGGCACCACGTTCTACGTGGAAATTCCGCTCGATATCGACAAGAACCCCCAGGCGCGGACGGATACGGTCGAGAAGGCGCTCGACTGCTCGCTTGCCAACATGAACGTGCTGCTCGCCGAAGACAACGAATTGAATGCCGAGATTGCCCAGGCGCTGCTAGAATCCGAGGGCGTCGTGGTCACCCGCGCCGTCAACGGCAACGAAGTCGTCGATCTGTACCTGTCTCATCCCGCCGGCAGCTTCGATGCGATCCTGATGGACATTATGATGCCGGACATGGACGGTTACGAGGCAACCCGCGCGATTCGTCTGAGCGAGAAGGTCGATGCAGCCGATATCCCTATCATCGCGCTCACCGCCAATGCCTTTGCCGAGGACGCCAAGGCGGCACACGACGCCGGCATGAACGCCCATCTGTCCAAACCGCTCGACTTTAACAAGCTCAAAAACATACTCGCCCGCATCAAGAAAAACGGATCCGTTTCGCTATAGTTTGTGCTCAACAACCATACGCAGCAGAAAGGAAGCCAACGATGTTTAGGCCCTTACGTCGAAAGAAACGCGCCATCACTGACGAGGAAGCGCGCGAACTGCTCGCCACCTGCAAGCGCGGCGTCTTTGCCGTCAACGGCGACGATGGCTACCCGTACGCCATTCCCGTCAACTACTTCTTTGACACCGAGCACGACAAGATTTATTTCCATGGTGCCAAGGCTGGCCACAAGGTTGATTCACTCAAGCGCGATGACAAGGTCTGCTTTACCGTTTACGGCAACGAGTGGTACAAGGACGGTGACTGGGCTCCCTACGTTATGAGCACCGTGGTCTTTGGCCGCTGTCGCCTGGCGAATGACACTCCCGCGTTTATCGAGGATACAGTCCGCCAGCTCGCGCTTAAGTACTACCCTTCTGCCGAGGAAGTCGAAGAGGAAATCGCCAAGGACATTAAGGGCGTCCAGCTCTACGAGATTACGATTGAGCATCTTTGCGGCAAGCAGATTCAAGAAAAGTAAGCCTCAAAAGCAAAACTCACAAATAGCAATATGGCCCGGTTCCAACCCACCTTGGAACCGGGCCATATGCTTATGAAGCGTCGGCAGCTATGTGCGCAAGCGCCTCAACGAGCTCCTGCGAGCTCACGGGTTTACTCAGGTGCGCGTCCATGCCCGCCTCGCGCGAAAGTCTGCGGTCGTCGGCAAAGGCGTTGGCACTCACAGCGATAATCGGCGTGGTCGCGGCATCCTCGCGATCGAGTGCTCGAATCTGACGCGTGGCCTCAAGGCCATCGATGCCAGGCATCATGATGTCCATCAACACCACGTCGTACTCGTGCGGTGCGCTCGCGGCAAACGCCTCAACGGCAGACTCGCCATCCTTAGCATGCGTCACGACGGCACCGGCACGGCTGAGCGTAAACTGCGCGATCTCGGCATTCAGATCGTTATCCTCTACGAGCAAAACGTGCAAGCCCTGGAGCGCATCGCCATCGCCCGCATCCGCGCGAACTGCCTGAGGAATCTCGGAGCGCTTGCATTTCTCAAACGGCAGGCGGATGGTAAACGTCGTCCCCTGCCCCAAGACGCTCGTAAAACTCATGGTTCCGCCCATAAGCTCGACTAACTGTTTTGCGATAGGCGCGCCCAGGCCAGTTCCCGATGAGGCGCCTTCCACCTGTTGCTCCTCGCGGCAAAACGGCTCGTAGAGGTGCTGTTGGAACTCCTCGCTCATGCCAATACCGTTGTCGGCGATCGTGTATTCATAGACGGGGGCGCCATCCGCTGGCTCCACCTCGCGGCACACCAGGCGAACGTATCCGCCCTGGCGGTTGTACTTGACGGCATTGCCGGCAATATTGAGCAACAGGCGCTTGAGGTGCGTCACGCTCACCCGAGCATAGGGATGATTAAGGGTCTGCTGGTCGCAGATAATTGTCACCAGACGCTCCTCGGCCTGGCGCTCCAGAATATCGCGCACCTCGTGGTTGAGGGTCGCCAAGTTTGTGGAAACAAGCTCCAGGTCGACCTGCCCGCTCTCCAGGCGACTCATATCCAGGGCCTCGTTGGCAAGGTCGAGCAGCAGTCCCGATGCTGTCCAGATTTTTGAGCGGCACTCGGTCTGCTTTTGCAGATCGTCCGCATTGGCATCGCCGACCTCGACCATGCCGCGAATGCCGTTGATGGGCGTGCGCAGATCGTGGCTCATGCGACGCAGAAACTCCGTCTTTGCCGAGTTGGCAGACGAGGCCTCACGCGCCGCCTTTGCCAGCTTGTCGCCATAGTCGCGCTCCTGCTGCAGCAAGTCCGTCAAACGTCGACGATCAGCGCGGCGACGCACCGTCACAACAACGGCTATAACACCGCCGTAGAGCACCAGCACGCCGGCGGCAACAGCCGCGGCGACCTCAAAGTAGCGCTGCGCCGAGGCATAGGTGTACACATAGAATTTGTGCGCTTTTCCAAATGTGCCCAAATACCACTCGCCGTCGGCGTTAACCAATCTGACCTTACCAGCCAGGCATCGATCCTTAATACCGTCGACAATGAAGACATCCGTCGCAGGCAGATCGAACACGCCCAATACGGTGGGTTCAACGGCATTGGTCGCAACGACCTTGCCGTCGCTTTCGATCACGATATTGCCGCTATCGATGGTTTCATAGCCATCAAGCAAGCTCTGCAGTTTGAGCGTATTGCTTGCAACTACCTTCGCGCTCTGATGCCTTACTGCGACAACGATGCCCTCGTCATCCTGCCGGGTTACGCAGCCAATGTCTGCGACCGAATCATCCGAAAGCGTAATGCGGGCGGTATAGGACTTAAGCGGATGGGCTGCCACCTCCAGCACGGGTGCTTCCTTGAGATACGTAGCGAGCGACTCGTAGCCCACACCATCCGTCGAGGACTCGGACACCAAATTGCCCGATGCGTCCGTCACGATCAGTGCACTCACGTTGAACTGGTCGGCATATTGCTCCAACATGGCGTTATCCACCGAACCGTCGCGCTCCATATCGCGCGCCGTCTCTCCTGCGATCTCCATAACGCGAATCAGGTTTTTGGTCGTATAGGCGCTATTGAATGCATCGTAGGAAAGGCTCTGCGTCGCCACGTAATCGACAACGTCGGCAAAGCGCTGCTCGGCTTGGGCCGTCGCGTAACCGTAGCTCATCATGCCGGCAACAACCGAGAGCGCTATCCCCAGCAGAGCGACAAGGAGCCATACCCCTGCCGAACGATTGCCCCGCTCCTGAGCGGCGTGGTCGGGTGCATCGATCCGATCATGACAGGCCCTCCATATTCAAAAATGGCGAAGGGTCATCAAAGTACTTTGACACCAGACGTTCCATGGTGCCATCGGCAAGCATTTCCTGGTAGGCATGAGTGAGCTTAACGTCGATGCCGCGCGTATCGTTGATATCGAAAGCGGTGCCCAAACCGACCTCTAGCAGCGGCTCATCCAGAATACGATACGTCACACCATAGTCTTTTTCGTAGGTGAGGAACGAGGACTCATGCGCGGCGATAGCGTCGACCAGGCCCTCGACGAGCGCCGGGTTCAGGTATGAACCGTCCGAAAAGCTGTAGAGTTCCTTGATCTGCGGAACGTTTTCATTTGTACGATTGAGCAAAATGTCCTCGGGCTTGGTGGTGGACTGGACCGCCACGACCTTATCCTCAAGATCCGCAAGCGTGTAGATATCGCTCTGGGGATCGACCGCGACCACCTGGCGGCTCGCAAGGTACGGGCCGGCCCAACGATACTCGTTTTCGCGACCCGTCATGCTAAAGCTGCCCATGACGCAATCGAGTTCGCCGCTCGCCAGCAGCTCGTTCTTCTTTTCCCAATCGATCAGCTGGTACTTTGGTTTGTAACCAATGCGGGCCAAAGCCTCGGTCAATATCTCAACATCCAGGCCAACGATATCGCCGTACTCGTCGGTATACACAAACGGTGGATAGAGGTCGCTGCCGACGTTGAGCGTCTTGAGGTCGTCGTCTTTGACCTGCGAGGCGTCCAGACCTTTTGATGCAGACGTCGAGGCTTCGCCATTACGCCCAGAACAGCCAGCTATCGCTACGACAAAGGCACTCGCCACCGCAAGCGCAACAAACAACGATATGGCAACCGAGCGACGGGGTCTTTTCATCGAGCTCCAGACGATCCTGTTTACAGACTAAAATGGTAAGAAATAATAGCAAACAAAACCACACAAGTGCCCAATGGTTACAGACGTTTTACCATGCGGGGCCTTCCAGCCGACTTGGCAGAAGGCCCCACATGCAGTGCTCACTTACCGTGCATTAAAAACGTAGCGGTCCAGGCGGTCGCACGCTTCCCTCACGCGCGAAAGCGGCAGCGCCAGATTCACGCGAATGTGGCAGGGCCCGTGGAACGGGCGGCCGTCCTGATACCCCACGCCCACGCGCGCCCCCTCGTCGAGCAACCACTGAATATCGCGGCCATGCTCGCGGCACCACTCGGTGCAGTCCAGAAACACCATGTACGTGCCCTGCGGACGTGAAAACGCGACGCCCTTCCAGTGCTTTTCTGCATACGTGCAGAAGTACTCGATATTGCCGGCAAGTACCTGGTTGAGCTCGTCCACCCACTCGTAGCCCTGCGGCTGATAGGCACCGATAAGCGCATGCATGGAGAGGACATTCATCTCGTTGTAGTGAGTCTTGTCGGACACGGCGCACATGCGGTCACGCAGCGTCTCGTTGTAGACAATGTGGTAGCTGCCGACCAGGCCCGCCAGGTTGAACGTCTTGCTGGGCGCGTAGAGGGCAACCGTACGCATGCGGGCATCCTCGCTCACCGACTGCGTCGGGATATGCTTGTGCCCCGGCAGGATGATATCGGACCAAATCTCGTCCGAGATCACCACGCAATCGTGCTGGCGATAGATGTCCATGGCGCGCTCGATCTCGTCGCGCTCCCATACGCGGCCGCAGGGATTGTGCGGCGAGCAGAACACCGCGGCATGGATGTGGTTTTGGGCGAGCTTGTGCTCCATGTCCTCAAAGTCCATACGCCACACGCCTTGATCGTCGAGCTTAAGCGGGCTGTGGACAATACGATAGCCCGCGGCTTCGATGGATTTGGTAAAGCCGATGTAGGTGGGGCTATGGACCAGCACCGCATCGCCCGGCTGGACATACGCGCGCAACGTCGACACGACACCGCCCAGCACGCCGTTTTCGTAGCCGATATGTTCAGGGCGCAGGCCCTCGACGCCATTGCGGCGGCTCTGCCATTCGATGATGCGGTCGAAGTACTCGGCGCGCGGGTTAAAGTAGCCAAACATGGGATGCTGAGCGCGCTGAATGATGTGCTCCTGGACCGTGGGCACCGTGGCAAAATTCATGTCGGCCACCCACATGGGAATGCGGTCGAAGCCCTCGTCGGGTGCGTTCGGAGCCATACCGGGGATCTCGCCCCAGGAGTCAACGGCGATGGAGTCCATGCCGTGGCGGTCGATAAGCGAGCTAAAGTCGTATTTCATGCTGAACTCCCGTGCAAAGTTGATTGTTTTGGTAGGCGTTATTGTCCACCAGCGTGGGCGGTTTTGGAGCGGGGTTAGGCGTTGTTTTTGACGGATACGGACGGATGGTTAGTCCCGCGCGTCGTTGATGGCGGTTACCGTCAACCTGGCGCCGTCGACCGTAAACGATATATCAAGCCCGGCGTAAGCCAAATGGTAAACGCGGTTTGGCTCGTGCTTGCTGCCCGCGCGGCGCGGATCTTGGCGAAGGACCTCGACCAAACCAGGGAGCTTTGCGGGCGGGACCATATCCTGCAGCGCTTGTGGGAACTCGACGTCGAGCTCTTGCCACGGAGTACCCTCAATCCAGCCGCCCGTCGCATCTGGGTGACAGTCGGCAAATGGAATATAGGGCTTAATGTCGTAGATGGGCGTGCCGTCACGCAGGTCGGCCCCCAGCACATGGATGATGGGACCATTGTCGGTGAGCTCGACGCGATCGAGCTTGACGCAGGTAAGACCGATGGGATTAGGGCGAAACGGACTGCGCGTGGCAAACACGCCCACGCGCTTGGCTCCACCCAACCGCGGCGGGCGCACGGTTTTCGACCATTTTGCGTTGGTGCCGGACCTGTCCTGCGTCTTGGCATCGGCAGCTATGTCCTTAGCCGTGCCGCCGGGCGTTCCGTTTTCGAAGCGCCACAGCAGCCATAGGTGAGAGAAGGAGTCCAGACCCTCGACCGCCGCACTGGAGGCAAATTCCGGCTCAAACACGATGCGTCCCTGCAGATGGGGCGCCAAAAAGCTGTTGCGCGGAATGCCAAACTTCTGCGGCAGATCGGTATGTATGTGTGCAATAGGTTCCATGCCGGTCATTGTACGGCATGGAGGTGTGGGGCGTTGCGCGCAATTCTTCGCCGCGGTTCCCCGTCGTGCAACCAACGGTTGCTTGGAAGGGCACCTGCTGCCGCGTATGCTTAAGCCATCAACCAGCAGAAAGGAACCGCTATGGCCTTTGCAGAAAAGCTCATTGCTGTCCGTCGCGTCCATCACCTTACCCAGGAGCAGCTCGCCACCAAGCTCTTCGTCACACGCCAAGCCGTCAGCCGTTGGGAACGCGGCGAGGTCACACCGGGCATCGACATGATGAAGCTCATCGCCGCCGTGACCGGCGAGCCCCTGTCTCATCTGCTCGAAATGCCCGAGCGCTATTGCCAGAGCTGCGGCATGATACTCACGCCCGACGACTGCGGCACCGACGCCACGGGCGCCACGACCGACCATTACTGCAAGTGGTGCTACGACCACGGTAAGTACACCTACGACACCACCATGGAGGCGATGATTGAAGATTGTGCCCCGCGGCTGGCACAAAACACCGGTATGTCGCTCGACGAAGCCGTCTCGCTCATGGGAGCCGTGCTGCCACAGCTGGAGCGCTGGCACACCGTGCAGGAAAACGAGGAGCGCTACGGTGCCGAGGCGCGGTCGCGCTATGGCGATGAGGCTATCGATGCAGCAAACGAAACGTTACTGGACATGAATCCTCAGACATGGAACGACATGAAGGAACTTGAACGCGCTATTCTGGGTCAGCTCTCGATTGCCATGGGCGACGGCGATGCGGATGGAAGCGAGGCTCGCAAGCTCGTCGCGATGCATCACCGCTGGATAGCTCTCAACTGGGGCAGCGAGCCCCAAGACGAGGCCTATCTGGGGCTCGCCCACGGCTACCTCGCCGATCAGCGCTTTATCGACTACTACGACAAGCCATGCGGCACCGGAGCCACGGCGTTTCTAGTTCAGGCCATCGAGTCGTCGTTGACGCGCGCATAGACCGCGGCGGCTTTGGGTATTTCAATCAAAACCTCAACCGATTGGAGACCCATGGCTACTAATCATGAGCTCGCGCTGTACGTTATGACCGGCTGCCCGTATTGCATAAAGGTCAAGCGTTTCCTTGCCGATAACGGCGTGACCATTCCCGAGCGCAATATCTCGACCGATACCCATGCCGAGCAGACACTCATCGCCGTCGGCGGAAAACGCCAGGTTCCCTGCCTGTTCATCGACGGCAAGCCACTCTACGAATCGAGCGACATCATCGCGTGGGCGCAGGAGAACCTGCTCTAGCGTTCTATTGCGGTCGGCTGGCCCCAACCCATACGACCCAAACATGTACACCAGCATCCAAAATCGACATTTTTCGACATCTTTGGATGCTGGCCTACAGCTTTTTGTGGGTAGTCATCGGGGACGTTCTTAAATGACTAGTCGTTTTACTCATTGGGTACTCATCGGGGACGTTCTTAAATGACTAGTCGTTAAAAAACGTCCCCAATGACTAGCTAGCTGTGGAAGCGGGCTATGGGCGCAAGTGGCTGCTCGCGAAAGACGCGATCGACGGCGGCGCGGTATTCGTCGACCTTTTTAGTCTTGCGCACGAGCTTGTGGACGGTAGCAGGGTCGGCGAAGGCGCATTTGGCGTAGAACCACCACTCCTTCATGCGAAAGACCGCATTACCGCCAATCTCTTCTGCATATGCCGCAAACAGCGTGTCGTGGAAGCGCTGCAGTTCAGCAGCCGTTGCAGCAGGGCCGCCCTTGACCATGCGAGCCAGCGCGGGGTTCGCAAGCAAGCCACGCCCCAGCATCACATGGCGTGTACCGGGATAGGCCTCAACCAGCGCGTCCATATCCTCAAGATCAAAAATGTCACCGTTATAGGCGACCGGAAACGGCGCGCGCTCCAGCGTCTCGCCATAAAACTCCTTGCGCGGCGTGCCCGTATAGCGGTCCTTTTGTACGCGCGGGTGCACGATCAGCTCTGCCAACGGTATGCGGCAATACAGATCGAGCACGCGCTCGTATTCGTCGTCACTCTCCAGCCCCAGCCTGGTCTTGACCGATACCGGCAACGGCGAGCGTTCGCACACGTCGCTCAAGAACACCTCAAGTTCGTCGAGATTACGCAAGAAACCCGAGCCCTTGCCCTTGGCGACAACCGTCCCCGAGGGGCAACCCAAGTTGAGATTGACCTCGCGATAGCCCATGTCGGCGAGCACCTGTGCCGCCCACACAAACTCGTCCGCGTTCTTGGACATCAGCTGAGGCACTACGTTAAGCCCCTGGTTATTGGCAGGATCGATCTCCTTAAACGCCTTGCCGCCAAAGCGGTTGCCCACCCGCGGCGGCGGCAAAAACGGCGTGTAATAGCAATCGAGTGCGCCGAAGCACTCCGCATGCACGCGACGGAACACATGCCCGGTAATCCCCTCCATAGGGGCAAGCGAAAGAATCATCTACTCTTCTCTCATATCAACGGATGTGACAAAGGAACCGCCCCCTTGTTACATGCATTATGCCTTGTGCTCCAGATGATTCACAAGGCAGAGGCAGCAGCTTGACGATAATCACCCTTCCATCCGGCGCCTCATGCAACGAAGGTGAATGGTTTTCCGCGAAGTGAACGAGTGAAATCGGACCCTCGATGCATCGACACTTTTGGAAGGCCAATTCCTGCGGTTTTATCACTCAAATCCTGCGGTTTTAGCGTCGAAAAATGTGGGTGCTTCAGGGGTCCAAATTAGGTCGTTCACTTCTCGGGAAACCATTCACCTTCGATTTGCTGTTTGTGGGCATCGGCAGCGGCTTCATGCTCCAAAAGACGACGTTCGCGATCAAACGATCACCAACAGCACGCTGTTGACCGCTATGTATGAACAACAGACATCCTCCACTCATCTATACTCAAGAGCGTGTGCACATCGCCCCCGAAAAACGATAAGAGTCGAGGCCCCATGCAGCAGCTCACCGAGCAAGAAAAGAAACGTATCCAGCGGTACTGCACATACCCCAAAATCGCAGCGACCGCACTCGTCATGTCGTTCGTAGCATGCCTGTTGATGTTGCCGCTCCAAATGGTCAACGATATCGCGTTCCACCAAAAGGAATTCCTACCCGCGGGCATATATACCGCCATCGCACTCACCGTAATCGAACTCGCCATCTTTTGCTATTGCGCTCTTGCGCCGCGCTTTGGAATGCAGGGCAAACAGTGGAAGGAACTGCAGAGCAGGCTTGCGGTGGCCCAGACCAACAAGGACCATTCCGCGGAGGTCGCCGGCGTGCTTGCCACGCAAGCTGCCGGCCGCCTGCTCAAGAACAGCGATAACGATCTCGCGCGCAACCTGGGCGGTGCCGCCGAGGTTGCCAGCGCCGTAGGGGCAGTCGCCACGGCGGCAGACGTGCTGGCCGAGACCTCGAGCAATGCCGAGGCCATGGCAAACGCATACGGCGTGACGATTCCAAACGTCAATAAGCAGATCATAGCTCTCGCAGTGTTGCCCGCCATTGTGCTGCTTGGCGTCTACATCCCGCAGTTTGTCCAGGGAAATAACGAGCTTCAGGCAAGAAAGGCTGCAGCCGCCGAGCAGCTCGCCATCGCGCAAGATGCCTTGGAGCCCGCGTGCGAACGCGTCGCGGCAGACGACCCATACGAGTCGTATCACGACTACGGCTACCGCATTATCGGCTATCTGCGCGATAATGACCTCGGCGCTCAAGCAGCCTATGTCTACCTTTCTTTCGATGCAGATGGCATGCTCACGGACGTCGATTACGTCAGTCAGATCGACCCCGAGGCAAGCCTCGCAGACAACCTCGCCCGCGCCGAGCAGGATATCGCGACGCTCTGCGCCCCGCTCAACGGGTTGGACATTTCCGTTGCCACACCGGGCCTCCTCACGCCATGCAGCCTGTCGGATGAATTTAAACAGACATTTTTAGCTGGCTCCCTATATGAAGAAATCAGCATCAAGACGGAGGACGAATCTATCAAGTCGTACTACACCTTTGACACCGAGGCCGCAGAAGAATTCGACGAATACACCCATCCGGAAATTAGGCTCATGCTCTCTGCAAAGAAGAACTAAAGGCTTTCGATCTAATTGCCGCTCGCGAACATCGTCTATATCTCGAGGTCTAATACTTTTCCGAGAAGTGAACGACCGTATTTGGACCCCCGAAGCATCAACATTTTCAGACGCCAAAACCGCAGGATTCAACAATCAAAACCACAGGAAATTGCATCTCAAAAGTGTCGACGCTCCGGGGGTCCATTTTGACTCGTTCACTTCTCAGAAAAGTATTAGACCCCAATTTCGCGAGGGCCCAATGTGACAAAGGGGCTGTCCCTTTGTCACATCATTCGGAGCGTAGGGCTTCCACAGGATCCTTCTTGGATGCGCTGCGGGCCGGCAGCAGGCCGGCAACGACCGTCAGCAGCACTGAAATTGCGATGAGCACCAGCGCATCCTGCACGGGCAGGCTCATCAGATTGGGCACCTGTTTGGCCGCAAGCGCCCAGGTATTAACCGGAAAGCTCACGAGCACCACGACGACAATGGCAAAGACGCCGGCGATGAGGCCCTCGATAAAGGTCTCGGCATTGAATACGTTGGCCACGTTACGCTTCGACGCGCCGATCGCACGCAGGATGCCAATCTCCTTTTTGCGTTCCAGCACGCTGATGTAGGTGATGATGCCGATCATGATGGAGCTCACCACCAGGCTGATACTCACGAATGCGATGAGCACCAAGCTGATGGTGTTCACGATGTCGGTCACCGAGCCCATGATGATGCCCATGTAGTCGGTGTATGAGATTGCCTGTTCATCGTGGCCAGAGGCTTTGACCTGCTTGTTGTACGCGTCGATGTGATCGAGCACGCGCTCCTTGGCCTCAAAGTCGCGCGGGAAAATCTTGACCGAGATGGGGTCTGCCTCGTCCGCATAGCCCAACGTGGTCAGATTGTTGTCGTAGGTGAGCTTCGACGCCTTCGCATAGCTCATCATGAGCGAGCTCAGGTCCTCGGCGTCTATGTTGAAATGAATGGCACGAGCAAAGGCACTCGCATCCACGTGCATGGCGCTCGCCAGGTTGGCAAAACTCGAAGACATCTGCGTCGCCACCTGGCCCATGAGCCTTGCCGCGCCTGTCTTGAGCTGAGCTGACACCGTCGCCGCAATCTGATTGCTGATCGACTTCATCACCTGATCCATAGCCTGCTGCAGATACGGAGCCAGCTGCTTTTGCACATAGTCGGTCATCGCCTGTTGCAGGCGCTCGGCCAGGGCATCGCCGCCGAGCGCCTTGAGCTGGGCCAGGATTTGCTGGGCTGCGGCATCATTCTCAAGATACGTCGAGAATGCGGCAGCGAGCTTTGACACGTCTTTAAGATCTTCGGGTGACAGCGCCCTAAACTGATCAGACTGCAAAAAGCCCTCAAACAGCTGGTTGGCTAGCGTTCCCACCTGCTGCATTTGCTCGGGCGTGAGTTCCAGACCGTCAAAGATACCCGAGAAATCTGGGGCCGGCGCTTTGGCCATGATGTCGCTGAAGTCGATGTCCTTACCAACGCCCGAAAGGTCAATATCCAGGCCCGACAGATCGACGCCCGTTAGATCAATGCCGCCGCCAGCCGCACCCGAGAGCGCAGACGTATCGAACGAGAACGCACTCTTGAGCGCCGCCTCGTCCACACTGAACATGCTGCCCAGGTCCACGCCTTGTTTGGCCTCGCCTTGCAGCTCATCGAAAGACTTGCCCGTAAAGACATCCGTCTCGGGGTGGGCGAGTTGCTCCTGCACAATCTGCGAATCGGCGGCGCGCTCCATAAGCTGGCGAGTCAGCGCATGCGTGTAGGCAATGCCCGGGGACAACGCGCTCGCGTTGGCCGTCTCGTTGGGTCGCACCACGCCCACAATGTGCACGTCAATACCGTTGGCAACCTTGGCCGTCATAAAATCGGCGTCGCCAGACATGTCAGTCCACATGCCGGTCCTTTCGTTTTTGCGATAGGCATCGGCCGGCGACAACACCTTAAACGTCGTGGACAGCGCATCGTCGTAGGTAAAGTCGGCGCCGGTCTCGGGCGTCTCGACCCCACCGTCAGCCGTCATGGCGCTGTTAACCAGATCGTTGAGTTCATTGATATCCAACGCACCGATGCTGTAGAGCGTGTAGTCGCCCACCGTGCCGCGACTCGAAAGCACCATCACGGCTTCGTTAGCAGACGTAGGCCAATGCCCCGCCACGACGTCGTATTGGCTGTCGAGCAGGCTCTGGTCGTCAATCATTTCGTTGAAGACCGAGGTTCCCATGGACTCCATGCTCACCGTTGCTGCCGAGCTCGCGCCGCCGCTCATGGCCTCGGTCATGGCATTGGGCACCAGACGCACGGGCTTCTCGTCTCCCTTGCCCGCGCGATAGACAACCGGCGTTACGCCATAGCCGTACTGAATAGCGTTGACCTCTTTGTCGATACCATCGCCACCGGCATCGAGCCATGCCTTAAAGCTCGTCATGTCGTTGGACTTAACACTTGCAAACATATCCTTTACGGCCGTGACCACAGATATCTTATCGGTTCCCTGAGCCTTGCCGTCGGTTCCGTCGTCGGACGAATCCACGTTTTCAGGCGAGTCATCATCCGCAGCCCCCTGCCCGCCCATCATGGACGACAGGTCGTAATCCTGCTTGGAAATGGTGAGTGGGTAGCTCGAGAGCGTATCCTCCTCGACCTTTTTGATGTAGCCGTTTACGCCATTGGACAGCGCCAGGATCGCCGCAATACCTATAATGCCAATCGACCCCGCAAAGGCAGTCATGGCCGTACGACCCTTCTTGGTCATGAGGTTTCGGGCAGAAAGCCCCAGCGCCGTCACAAAACTCATCGAGGTTTTGCGCGTAGGCTTGGCCTCGCGACGCGTAGCCTTTGCCACATCGAAAGGGTCGGAATCGTCGGTGATCTTACCGTCCGCCAGGTTGACGATGCGCGTGGCGTACTGGTACGCCAGCTCGGGATTGTGCGTGACCATGATGACCAGGCGGTCGCGCGCCACGTCCTTGAGCAGGTCCATGACCTGTACGGATGTCGTTGAATCCAAAGCGCCGGTCGGCTCGTCTGCCAGCACAATCTCGGGATCATTAATCAGGGCGCGGGCGATGGCCACGCGCTGCATCTGTCCGCCCGAAAGCTGACCCGGGCGCTTGTTAACGTGCTCGCCCAGGCCGACTTTCTCCAACGCCTCGCGCGCACGCTGACGGCGCTCGGCATGCCCCACGCCCGTGAGCGTGAGCGCCAGCTCCACGTTTTCCAAAATGGTCTGATGCGGAATGAGGTTATAGCTCTGGAACACAAAGCCGATGCGGTTGTTGCGGTAGGCATCCCAATCGCGATCGTGAAAGTCCTTGGTCGATATGCCGTCGATCAGCAAGTCACCGGAATCGAAATGATCGAGTCCGCCGATAACGTTGAGCATCGTAGTTTTGCCCGAACCCGAGGGACCCAGAATGGCCACGAACTCGCTATCGCGAAAAGGCAGGCTTACGTTGTCGAGCGCCACCTGCGTAAACGACTGCGTAACGTACCTTTTGCAAATACCTTTGAGCTCCAGCATGGACGGCAACCTCTCCTGCGCAGGCACCCTGCCCGCTCTCCTCCGCCGTTCGTATTCGACGCGTTTGTCCTACTCTATCCCCATTTTTTGCCGACGCCAGTGAGGAATGTAGGGAACCGCGCCAAAAAAACGAACGGGACGGCGCCCAAAAGAAGAGGTCCCGAGCGGGACCTCTATATGGTGGAGCTTATCTTGAAAGGTAGCGGACTACTTCGCACAGCGGCGCACGATCTTCGCCATGCTTTACGCGTTTTCTACTGCTCGCTATTCGCAATCGCCTGGTCAATAAGATTGTCGAGCGCTGCGCGCTGCTCAGCGGAGCTGATGGCTCCCACGATTGGATCCCCTACGATGTTGCCATTCTGATCGATGACATACGTTGTCGGGAACGAGAACAAATTTGACGTAAACTTACCGGCATCGCTATCCGACTTGAACCAGATGTTCTTATACGTCACGCTCTTCTTGCTCAGCACGTCCTTGGCATCTGCAATCTCGCCCTTGTTGCCATCGAGCGTAAAGGAATTGACGCCCACGACCTGGCCGCCCTTCTCGGCAAGCTCCTGATTCAGTTTCTCAAGATCGCCCAGCTCGCCCACGCACGGCTTGCAAGTAGTGAACCAGAAGTTCATGACGGTGACCTTGTTCTTAGAGAACAGCTCGTCGCTGTTCACGTCGTTGCCATCCAGGTCCTTGCCCGTAAAGCTGGGGAACTTCGTCGCCTCGCTCGAAGCATTGGCACCAGCCGTCATGCCAGCGGTCGAAGCGTCGACGCTCTCGCCTGCACTCGGCGTGCTTCCACAGCCGGGGAACTCCTTCTCCAGGCTCTCGAGCTTATCCTCGATCTCCTTGATCTGCTGTGCACCGGCCTTGAGCGTCTTAAGCTCATCCGCCGTGAACTCATCCTTGGCGCCGTCGATGGTCTTGAGCAGGAAATCGCCGTAATTGCTGCCGTCCTCAATCATTGCCGAGTCTTTATTTGCCGCATTGAATACCTTTTCCCACAGCGCGTTATCACTCGAAAAGATATCGTTCTCCTTCTGCATGAGTTTTGCATACAACTCGGCGGCCTCGTCGGCATTGGCCGGCTTCTGCGCAGTGAGTTCTGCGATCTTAGAATCGGAGCCCGCAGATTCGCTCGCATTGCCGCCAGGTGCCGAGCACGCCACAAGACACAAGGCCAGCACCGGCACCATAAACAGGGCCGCAATCTTAGAAAGCTTCATAGTCATTCCTCCGTTTTGTCGAAGCTTGTTTACTTTTTATCGGCGGTCAAGGGGAGCTTTTCCGCCGACACATCCAGGCCATAGCGATAGCTGATGGCATCGACGGGACAGGCCCCGATGCACTTTCCGCACCGGATGCATTCGGCATGATTGGGCGCGCGGACCACATCAACGTCCATCTGACAAACCTTTGAGCACTTGCCGCACGAGACACATTTGCATGCGTCAACCCGAATCCCCAGTAGGGACACCCTATTCATGAGCGCATAGAATGCGCCGAGTGGACAAATCCATTTGCAGAAGGGGCGGTAGAACAAAACGCTCAGCACTACCACGGCAATGAGAACGGCAAGTTTCCAAGTAAAGAGATGTCCCAACGCAGATCGAATGCCGGCATTGGCAATGGCCAGAGGAATGGCGCCCTCGAGCACACCCTGCGGACAGATGTACTTACAAAAGAACGGGTCGCCCATGCCCACGTCGTTAACCACCAAGACGGGCAGCAGCACCACGGCAAACAGCAGCACGACGTACTTGATGTACGTGAGCGGCTTGAGCTTTTTCGTGGAGAACTTTTTGCCGGGAATCTTATGAAGCAGCTCCTGCAGCCAGCCAAACGGGCATAGAAAGCCGCATACAAAGCGTCCCAGCAGCACGCCGAGCAAAATGAGCGTACCGGTGACGTAGTAAGAAAAGTTGAACTTGGATGAACCCACCACCGACTGGAACGACCCGATGGGGCACGCACCCGATGCCGCGGGGCACGAATAGCAATTAAGTCCAGGTACGCAGACTGTTTTTCCCGCGCCCTGATAGATGCCGCCTTTGGCAAAGTTTGGCAGGTGAATGTTGGTGACAAGCGTCGCCGCCGCCTGAATGAATCCGCGAAATCGAGCCAAAACATGCGACGCAGTGTTTTCTCTTTTATCCAATTCCGATACACTCCAAGCACAGCCTAATCGCTTTGGCCAGCACGGCATCCGCCTCGCCACGCATAACGCCAAAGCACACCATGGCAATTCCGACGATCAACAAAGCGACCTGTACCACGGGTTTTACCGCTTTGAACAACCTGACCACTCCTTTCGTTACGCGACCATTGGACCATATCGGCTATAAAATCCGTGTTAAGCGCGATTTGAAATGTGCAAGGAGACTGTTATGCGTATTTTGATCGTCGAAGACGAGCGGGCACTGTGTGACGCAATCGCGCGCAGCTTGCGAAACTTGGCGTACAGCGTCGACTGCTGTCACGACGGACAGGAGGCGCTCGACCTACTGGGCGTCGAAGTCTTTGACCTCGTGGTACTCGACCTCAACCTTCCCCGCATCGACGGCATGACCGTGCTCAGGGAACTTAGGAAAACCGACTGCGAGACCAAGGTACTGATTCTGTCCGCACGCGGCGAAGTATCCGATAAAGTCGCCGGACTCGATGCCGGCGCCAACGATTACCTCACCAAGCCGTTTCATCTGGACGAGCTTGCGGCAAGGATTCGCAGCCTTACCCTCAGACGCTTTACACAAAGCGACATAGTTTTAACCTGCGGAAAGCTCCGCTTTGACACCAAGGCGCGCATCGCTTCCGTGGACAGCGAGGCTTTATCTCTTACGCGCAAGGAAACGGGAATCTTGGAATACCTGATGCTTAATCAGGGGCGACCGGTAAGCCAAGAGGAGCTTATCGAGCACGTTTGGGATAGCAGCGTGAACAGCTTTAGCAACGCAACCCGCGTTCATATCTCGTCGCTCCGAAAAAAGTTGCGCAGCGCTTTGGGATACGACCCGATTCGCAATCGGATTGGAGAGGGCTACGTTATGGAGGATAGCGAATGAAAAGGCTTTCGCTGCAATGGCGCATAACGATTATGACGGCACTGCTCACGTGTGCGGCATGCGTGCTGACGAACTGTCTGGTCGGCTATACGGGCATGCGCTACATGGATGCCATCGGCAGTGACATCTCGGCCTTTACCGCAACCGGCAAAGATTCGCCCCAGGCGTTCGACCCAACGAAAGCGACCCTCGATGACGAGGTCACGATCGTCGTAAACGACGCACAGGAGTCTTTTGGCACGACAGCCTGGCGCATCACGGCTGGAGTCACACTCCTTGGCGGCGTGCTGGCATACTTTGTGAGCGGCCGTGCACTCAAACCGCTACGAGCTTTTGCAGCCCAGGTTGAGCGTGTGCAGCCTGACAACCTAAGCGAAATCAGACTCAGTGAAGATGTGCCCACCGAGCTACAACGATGCAGCGCCTCTTTCAACGACATGATCGCCCGTCTTGGCGAAGGGTTCTCTGCACAGCGTCAATTTACCGGCAACGCCGCGCACGAGCTGCGAACCCCGCTTGCCCTTATGCAGGCACAGATCGAACTGTTTGTCTCCGAGCGCTCCAACTTACAACCCGAAACAGCCGAGTTGCTCGGCCTGCTACAAGAACAAACTGAGCGAATGTCGCGGATGACCAAGGTGTTGCTCGAGATGAGTGAGCTCCGCAGCGTTCCTTGCGAGGACGATGTGGAGCTTGGTCCCTTGTCCGAAGAGGTCCTCACCGACCTTGCGCCACTTGCCGAGAATAAGGGCATAGCCCTCAATTGTGCTGGAGACGCTTTAGTAATCGGGAACGATGCGCTCCTCTATCGGCTGGTGTTTAACTTGGCCGAAAACGCCATCCGTTACAGCCGCCCCGACTCGACTGTCAACGTCTCCATCAGCGACAGCGACAACCACGTGCTCCTGCGAGTCAAAGATGAGGGCCCGGGAATACCCAAGCAGTACCGTGAGAGCATCTTCCAACCGTTCTTTCGCCTGGATAAATCCCGCAGCAGGGCATACGGCGGCGCAGGACTCGGACTAGCGCTCGTTTGGGAGATTGCAACGCTTCACGGTGGCACGGTAGAGGTTGAAACAAGTTCCGAGAACGGGACCACCATGCTCGTAAGCCTTCCAAAACGATCCGTAGCGTTAACCGAACAGTAAAACGAAAGGGGTCCCGAGCAACAGGAGTACAATTGCTGCTATTGTTGCCAGCTGTTGGGAGATGGAAGATGGACTGCGATGGCTACCCATGCGTTCCCATGCCGTTGATGTGCACTGCCTTTGTGCCGGGGCAGATTGACGCTGCGGTTGCAGGCATTTCCGGCCCCGATTCACGCACCATCGCCACGGCAGAAGCGCTGTACTTTCGCGGACAGGCCGCCCTCGCAGCCAAGACGGCGCGCCCCTATCTTGACGCCACCGACCCCGCACTGCGCTATTCCGCATGCTTTATCTGCGGATATGCCAGTCTGTCGCTCAACCGTATCGCCGATGCCCGCCGTTGCCTTGCGGGCATCCTCGATACACCGGCCGACGAGGAATCGCCCGCCGTCCACGCCACGCATATCCTGTTCGCCTCCGCCGCGAGCGTCCTGCTGCACTTGCCTTCCCCGTATTCTGCCGAAGAGTTTTGTCCGCTTGCGGCGCATCTACCCGAAGGCCTGCGCCTGTTCGCCAGCTACGTGATGGCGCACGCCTTGTATCTGCACGGCGAATACGGCCGCAGCCTAGGCATGGCGGAAAATGCCCTGATCATGAAACAGGGAAGCTATCCGATCTCGGAACTGTTCCTGCACCTGGCAGCTTCCATGGCATGCATGAGCCTCAAGGACATCGACGCCGCAAAGGCACACTTCGGAACCGCTTGGAACATTGCGCGTCCCGACGGCCTTATTGAGCTCATTGGCGAGCACCACGGTCTTTTACAGGGACTCATCGAGGCGTGCCTAAAAACGCAATACCCTGACGATTTCGCGCGCATCATCGAGATCACGTATCGATTCAGCTACGGCTGGCGGCGCATCCACAACCCCGATTCGGGCGAGGACGTGGCCGACGATCTAACGACCACGGAATTCACCATGGCCATGCTCGCCTGTCGTGGGTGGACCAACGCCGAAATCGCACGCCATATGGGAGTATCGCCGGGCACCGTCAAAAACCGCCTATCCGGCGTATACGCAAAGCTTGGCATCGGCACACGCGCCGAGCTGGTCGCGCATATGTTGCGTTAGCGACCGGACTGCCAAGCGCATCGAAAGCGCTCCGGAACCCCGGCGCTTCGCTCAATCAATTTGGACATTTTGACCCTTGAACGGCACTACCGCCACGAGGCGCCTTCTCGCAAAATTGGATTATTTCCACCGATATTTGCGGGATGGGAGTCCAAGATGCTTGATCGCCGTTCGTTACTTGTTGCCGGAGCGTCCTCGCTAGCGAGCATTATGTTGCCCCGCGTGCCGGGAAGCGAAAATGCCTTCCTGCTGCCGTTCACGCCCACCGAAGCCTATGCCGACGAAAAAGACCCCTTCAGGGTGCTCGTTCTCTCGCGCACCATGTTTGGTGTGGTCGTGGTCGACGTCGCCAACAAGAATACGCCCATCACGGGTGCCCAGGTCACGCTCACATCGCGCTATGCCGCAGGCAAGCAGCTCTCCGCCACGACCGATAACGAAGGCACGGCCATCTTTGAGGTCGCGCCGCTTTCGGAAGGCTACGTGGACGAGGCAACGCTTCTCGACGCGTATGACTTTAACGGCGGCATCTCCATTAGCATGGCGGGCTACCGCGATGTCGAGATTCCCCTCGCGCGTGTCCAAGGCGGCACCGCCATTACCGCACCCACACGTCCGCTCTCCGATGGCGAGTCGTACTTTCGCCAGCTCACATTCGACGAATGGGACATCCAGTACGCCGACGCCACGTTTATGGCAATGCCAGCGGACGAAGCAGCAAACGATCAGCCCGACACGCACGCTTTTACCGTGCAGGCCCATCTGCCGCAGGGCGGGCAGGCAACGTTGCATATCAATAAAGTGATGCCCGCTGCGGACAGCTCATCCGAAACCGTCACGCAGATTGGCCAAGTCAAGGCCAGCGCATCGGGCGCGGATAACCTGGCGACGTTCACGCTCGAAGACAAGTTCCTCGACGCGGCATCGAGCCTTCTGGAAGAAGGATGCAAGCTGCGCTTTGTCCTCGACTACCAGGGTAAAACTTACACGCTCTCCTCCCCCATGGCCGTTGTCACTGCGCCGGCGGCAAAGGCGGAATCCGGATCGACCACTATCGTCCCCACCACCATGGACCAAGAGATCACTCCGTTTGATTTCCCCGCGGCGTTTCCCGGCATCGGCGGCAATAAGTTCACGTGCTGGATGCCCACATTTCCGATCCTCTTCGATTTCTCGTTTGCCGGATACGTGCTGTTTGGCGGAGGATACAAACCAGCCAGCTATATGAACGATTCGGGCAACCCTGATCCGGAATACTGGAAGAAATCGCCGCGTGAGTCGGGCGCCAAGCAGGCAAACCGCTACCTCGACGAGATGGAGGGGAAGTGGAATCAGTACAAAAGTATGAGTGCCGGTTCGGGCACCGATCCAAGAAACACCAAGCTCCTTCGTCACCATTGCACGCCGCTGTTCACGATGGATATCGCCACACAGCTGTACGGCTCGCTCGCCTACGATTGGGTGGGCAAAACCTGGGGTAACAACAACGACCCCGCATATGGCAATATTAAGGCCCTCTTCCAGGTAAGAACCGACCTCAATTGGACCGAGCAGTTTACCCTAGGACCGGTGCCGTTTTTCCTAAACGTCAACCCCTGGGTGCTGGCGAAGCTGGCGCTCACCGTGGGTGCCCACACGCACGGCAGCGGCGCGGCGTTTTTTAAAAACATTTCGCTCGACTACTCAAACACGTCGGGCTCGTTCACCATCCAGATCGGGCTTGCCGTTACCTTTGGAGCCGGCGTTGCGGGCGTCGCCTCGTCTGCCGTGCGCGGCGCCGCATCCCTCACGCTGTTCATTGGGTACGAGAAGGCGGACGGTCACCAGCTTCCGCGACTGCGCGTGGGTGCAGACGTCGATGTCGATGTGATACTCCAGTTCGTAATGTTCAAGTGGACCACCAAGGCTTGGTCGGGGTCGTGGCCCACACTCCTCGATTCGTGGAATATGTCGGTGAACAATGGCGACCAGTATGTGCTCCAGCGCTCTGAGCTCGCATTGGGTGGAGATACGCCTTACACGCTGGATGCCTGCTTCGGCTCGGCCGGCAACATCGAGGCGGGCGGCGTTCCGCAATTTATCGCATCGGCCACCATTGTCACCAACGCCGAGCTGCTCGCGCGCGCCGAGGTTAAAGCCGCTGCCGTAAACGCCGTGCATGTCGCACGCGATTGGGAGCAAGCGGTCACGCGCATTGAACTCGAGGCAGATGCAGAAAGCGACGACACGGGACAGGTTGAGCATTTCGTCCACGCACTGATGGAAAACGACGAAAACGCCGCGCCGATGTATGAGTACACCTACATCGGCCAGCCAACGAACGCCGTTGCGGACCCCAACGCCAATTCCGCTGGCGTATCGGAGGACGAGCGTGGCGGCATCAAACCCTCGAGCGACAACGTGCTGTTTGCCGGCGTGCTCAGCGAAGCTCACATGAAGCTGGCAATGATTGCCGGCGTGGAGTGCCTATTCCGTATCGCCTCGGTGCGCTACGGCGAGAATGGTCGTTCGCGCCTGGTGGTGCATACAAAGACGAACGGCACGTGGTCCGCTCCCACGCCCGTGGACTTCCCCCTTGGGTTTGGCGAGGGCGACGTGGAGCGCGACGGCATATACGATTACGACTTCGACGTGGTGAAATATACGGACGGAAGAGGAAACCAGGACGCCTACGTGCTGCTGGTCTCGGGCGAGCGCCCCGCCGGCGACAACACCCATTTCGATACGGCGAGCACATCCGGCATACTGTCCGTTGTGCGCCTGCGCATAAGCAACGACGGAGTTCGCGTGGTATCGCACACGTCGTGGCGCAGCATCTCGCGCGGCCACCTTCAGGAGGATGGCTACCATTGCCTGCAGTGCCCACGCATCACGGTGGGCAAGACTCTTGTCGACGGACGTCTGTCGGGCGCCTACCTCCACCGCCACGGAGCCACCGCAGAGAAGGCGCTCGGCAGCGAGGCCGAGGTTGCGCTGGAGTGCTTTACCCTGTGGTCGGACGTTTTGGGCGACAGCCTGACGTTCCGCCAAGTTCTTCGCTTTCCGCAAGCACCATCGAGTATCGAGCTGGGCGAGCCCGAGAATATCAATGGCAAAATGGTGGTGCCCGTTGCATACGAGACTGCAGGCGGTTGTGGCTGCGCATCGTACGCCGTGATCGGCCAGTCCATTGCGGGCTGGGGCGTTATGTCGCCAGATGCCACAGTACCCCACGCGGTGCCGTGGCCACAACATTCGGGCTTTTTGGCAACCGTCAACGAGCAACTGCAACATATTACTTGGACGCGAGGCGCATCGGCATTTGCAACGCAGCCCGTGGGTGCCGCAGGCTGTGGCCCGGCATCGTTCAGCGTAAGCAACAACGGCAGGTGCGTGCTCTATGTAGAGAACACCGATGGCAAGGTGGGACAAACCTACGACGAAGAAGGCAACCCGGTAGCAGTGATGGACAAGCACTTCCGCATCTTCGCCAGCACCTTGGCAGGCGATCTGTTCACGGAGCCGTTCGTGATGTGCGAGCTGGACCATCCCGTCGATCAGATAACGACATTTTTGACGTCGGGCGGCATGCTCTCCGCGCTCGCCACGCACATTGTGAGCGCGGAGAAGAGTGAGGCAGAGCTGCACGGCATCGAAGTACCCTTGGTGGCGTGTGCCACTCCGACGGGCGCGGTCGCTACCTCGGGCGCGGTGGTGCCCGGAGCAGCAGGCGAATCCTTCATGGTCACGGTGCGAAACGACGGCAACACCTTGCTGACCGCCGGCACGATCGATCTGTACCGAGAGGGCTCCAGCCAGCCGTTCTCCAGCGCATCCATCGGGTTCGGAGCGAATGCACGAATGGCATCGATCTACGATCCGGAGCTCGCCGAGGATGCTTCGGCCAACGACATGGCACACGTGAAGTACGCGCTCGAGACGCTGGGCGCACTTTTTGCAACGCACCCGCTGGTAGCCGACAACGGCAACGCCGTGCTGGCACCGGGTTGCACGGCACAGTTCCGCATGAGCTTCGCCATCCCCGAGAGTTGGAGCGACGAAGTGGGCAAACGCGTAACGCTGTATGCGAAGGCGCGTAATCTGGTGGCGCTCGATCCCGTAACGCTCGAGGAAATTCGACCGGGCGCAAACTCGGCGCTGGGTGCCGTACTGCACGAGCTTCATGTGCCCGACGCGGCATGCGAGCGCTCAGAAGTTCAGGTCGGCGTATGCGGCAGCGCGGATACGACAGGACTTCACGACGCCCCGATGACGGCGGGCGGCGATGGCGGCACGAGTGGAGGTGGCTCCGGCGAAAGCAGCTCCGGAGGCGGCAGTGGATCTGGCAGCGGCAAGAATCACGGCAATAACAAGCGCTCCGGAAAAGCGGGCGCGCTTGCGGGCACGGGCGATGTCAACGCTCCCTTTACGGCAACCGCTGCAGCACTCGCCGCGGCAGGCGCCGGCCTTATCGCCTACAGCGCCCGCCGCACGGCGCTCGAAACCGACACCGCCAATGAGGTCAATTCGGATAGGCCTCGCTAGCTCCTAGTTACTTTTGTGAGAGACGCCGACTCGGCTCATCGAACATCAAATGGGCTGGTTCTGGATACCCAGAGCCAGCCCCTTACGCATTAGATGTCGTCAGAGGAGTCGAGTTCTGCCTCGAGCTTGGCACGGCGTCTTTTCGCCGTGAAAAACGTTACGCACAGGGCAGCAAACGTGGCCGCGAAAATCGTCGCACCGCAGAACACGCCCGTGGCCAGGTTCGCCAACCAAAAGACGCTTTCGAGCGGTACGATCTGCGCCTCAGCGATACAGCGCATTGCGGCAATAACAAGCGCGAACGCGGCGCCGCTAAGACCGCTGGCAAGCAGGAAATATCCAACAGGAAGATGCTCGGTTTGCCCAAAACGATTGGTATCGACATAGCCCTTCCGCGTTTGCAGTCCTGCGCAAATCAACATCACGAGAACGAGCCACAAATACATGGCTGCCTCGAACGGCGTTGCAAAGCCATGCGGCATTTCACTGGCGTCGCTGTGAACCCACGCAACCTGTCGAGCTATAAACTGGTAGAAAAAGATCATCAACATGCCAAACGAAAGCAGCACGAAACCAATCTTGTAGATCTTCGCGTTCTCAGCCTCCAGGCGTTCATCCTTTGGGCCGGCATATTCACGCCACTTTTGCACGAGTTTTAAATCTTCAAATTTCATATCGAACTCCTAAAGAGCGTTAGGGTCGGCATCGATTTCGTCTTCCCAAAACAAGTCGTTCAACGTAAGGCGCAGCGCTTTACAGATTGCCACGCACAAGTTGAGCGTGGGATTGTAACCGCCCGCCTCAATCAGGCCGATGGTCTGGCGCGTAACGCCCACGGCTTGGGCCAAGTCGGCTTGCGAAAGGCCAGCCGCCGCGCGCGCCGCCTTCATGCGAAGGTTTTTCTTACCTGGCATAAAGTTCCTTTCGTGGTAATGGACAAATATCCGTTGCAACATGACAGAAATATATTGCATCCATCAAAGGATGTCAACTATATCTGTCATTATGAAAACCATGTCTGTCATCGCCATGCAGACATACCAATTTCGATTCGCTATTCAAACTTACTCGGACAGAGCCGACTCGGTTTTGTCCGAGTAAACGAATCTCCATCGAAATCCGAACGATTGTTCGATGGATTTCGTGTTGGTTGGAATCGTCTGTGGGCTGGGCTATGCTACCTTGACTATCTATACGACTTAAATACACAAGAGGAAGTACCAAGAGAGCGAGCATGGCAAAAAACACCGCAAACTATGGTAACGACAGTATTCGTCAGCTCAAGGACGAGGAGCGCGTACGCCTGCGCCCCGCCGTCATCTTTGGCTCGGACGGGCTCGACGGCTGTGCGCATGCCGCCTTCGAGATCCTGTCCAACGCCGTTGACGAGGCGCGCCAGGGCTACGGCAAGCTCATCACCCTTACCGCCTTTCGCGATGGCTCTATCCAGGTAGAGGACAATGGCCGCGGCTGCCCGCTCGACTGGAACCCTTCCGAGAAGCGCTTTAACTGGGAGCTCGTCTTTTGCGAGCTCTACGCCGGCGGCAAATACAATAACAACCAGGGTGGCGACTACGACTTCTCGCTCGGTACCAACGGTCTGGGCTCGTGCGCGACCCAGTACGCATCCGAGTACATGGACGTCACGGTTTGGCGCGACGGCAACAAGTACTCTCTGCACTTTAAAAAGGGCAAGGTCGTCGGAGCCAAAAAGAAGGCACTCGAGATTGAGCCCAGCGACGAGAACCGCACCGGCACCACCATCAAGTGGCGCCCCGATCTTGAGGTCTTTACCTCCATCAGCATCCCCCACGATTGGTATCGCGAGACCATGCGCCGTCAGGCCGTGGTCAACGCCAACGTGACCTTCCGCCTGCGCATTGAGGGCGACGATGGCGAGTTTACCGAAGAGGAGTTTTGCTATCCCAAGGGCATCGAGGACTACGTGCTCGAGAAGGTCGGTACCGACTACCTTACCGAGCCCTTCTTTATCGAGGCCGACCGTCGCGGTCGCGATCGCGAGGACCTGCCCGATTACAATGTAAAAATCACTGCTTGCATGTGCTTCTCGCGCACTTTCATGATGCAGGAGTACTACCACAACTCATCTTGGCTCGAGAACGGTGGCTCGCCGGAGAAAGCGGCTCGTAGCGCTCTGACCAGCACCATCGATGCCTACATTAAGCAACAGGGCAAATACAACAAAAACGAGAGCGGCATTAAGTGGCAGGACGTCCAGGACTGTCTGGTGCTGGTGACCAACTGCTTCTCCACCCAGACGTCCTACGAAAACCAGACCAAGAAGGCCATCAATAACCGCTTTATCCAGCAGGCCATGACGGCATTCTTTAAGGAGCGCCTCTCGACCTATCTGATCGAGAACAAAGACGCCGCCAACAAGATCATGGAGCAGGTGCTCATCAACAAGCGCTCGCGCGAGAATGCCGAGAAGACGCGCCAGAGCATCAAGACCAACCTGCAGCAGAAGACCGACATGGCCAACCGCGTGCAGAAGTTCATCGACTGCCGCTCCAAGGACAAGAGCCGTCGCGAGATCTACATCGTAGAGGGCGACTCGGCAGCAGGCGCCATTCGCACCTCGCGCGATGCCGAGTTCCAGGGTGTCATGCCCGTCCGAGGCAAGATCCTCAACTGCCTGAAGGAGGATTATCCGCGCATCTTTAAGTCCGACATCATCATGGACCTCATGCGCGTACTGGGCTGCGGTGTGGAGATCAAGGACAAGCGCATCAAGAACCTTGGCGCCTTTGATCTGGACAACCTCAACTGGAACAAGGTCATTATCTGTACGGACGCCGACGTCGACGGTTACCACATCCGCACACTCGTACTCACCATGCTCTATCGCCTGGTGCCCACGCTTATCGACGAGGGCTACGTCTATATCGCCGAGTCGCCGCTCTACGAGATCAACTGCAAAGAGAAGACCTACTTTGCCTACACCGAGCTCGAGAAGAACGGCATCCTCAAGGAGATTGGTGACCAGAAGTGCTCGATCAACCGCTCCAAGGGTCTTGGTGAAAACGATCCGGACATGATGTGGCTCACCACCATGAACCCCGAGACGCGCCGCCTGATCAAGGTGGAGCCCGAGGACGTCACCAAGATGGAGACCATGTTCAACCTGTTGCTGGGCAACGACGAGGCGGGCCGCAAGCGCCATATCTCCGAGCACGGCAAGGAATACCTCGACCAGCTGGACCTGCAGTAGCAGCAAATCGATAACGACGGCCCATAAGAAGTTCAAGAGGAAATCGTGGCAAAGAAGAAGACGAAGAACCAGCCAAAGAAAAAGCAGGTCAACGCCGAGAACGTCATCGGCCTGCACTCCGAGGTCACCGACCAGCCGATCACGCAGACGCTCGAGGTCAACTACATGCCCTACGCCATGAGCGTCAACGTTTCGCGTGCGTTCCCCGAGATCGACGGCTTTAAGCCCTCGCACCGCAAGCTGCTCTACACCATGTACAAGATGGGTCTGCTCAAGGGCGAGCGCCAGAAGAGCGCCAACATCGTGGGCCAGACCATGAAGCTCAACCCGCACGGTGACGCCGCGATCTACGAGACGATGGTGCGTCTGGCAACCGGCAATGAGGCGCTGCTTGCCCCCTTCGTGGAGTCGAAGGGCAACTTTGGCAAGTATTATTCGGGCGATCTGAGCTACGCCGCCTCGCGTTACACCGAAGCCAAGCTCTCCCCCATCAGCGCCGAGATCTTCAAGGACATCGACAAGGACCCGGTCGACTTCGTCGACAGCTACGACGGTGCCATGAAGGAGCCGCGTTTGCTGCCCACCACGTTCCCCAACATCCTCGTCTCGGCCAACAAGGGCATCGGCGTCGCCATGGCCTCCGACATCTGCGGCTTCAACCTCAACGAGGTCTGTACCGCAACGATGCACTACCTCAAGGATCCCGACTGCGACCTGCTCGAGTACATGCCCATGCCCGACTTCTCGACCGGCGGCGAGATCATCTATCGCCGCGAGGAGATGGAGAAGATCATCGAGACCGGTCTCGGCAGCTTCCAAATCCGCTCCCGCTGGCGCTGGATTCCCGAAGAGCGCATCATCGAGGTCTACGAGATCCCCTACACCACCAAGACCGATGTCATCATCGAGCGCATCGTCAAGCTCTCCAAAGAGGGCAAGGTCAAGGAAATCGCTGACATCCGCGACGAGACCGACCTTTCGGGTCTGCGTATCGCCATCGATCTTAAGCGCGGCGTCGACCCCGACAAGCTCATGGCTAAGCTCTATCGCTCGACCACGCTGCAGGATTCGTTCTCGTGCAACTTCAACGTGCTCGTCGACGGCTATCCCCGTGTTATGGGCGTGCGCCAGATTTTGCACGAGTGGGTCAAGTGGCGTATTGAGTCCACGCGCCGCCGCATTAACTTTGACCTGGGCAAAAAGTCCGAGCGCCTGCATCTGCTGCACGGCCTCGAGGCGATCTTGCTCGACATCGACAAGGCCATCGCCATCATCCGCGGCACCAAGCTCGAAGCCGAGGTCGTGCCCAACCTTATGAAGGGTTTCGACATCGACGAGACCCAGGCCGAGTTTGTCGCCGAGCTCAAGCTCCGCAACATCAACGAGGAGTACATCCTCAACCGCACCAAGGACATCGCTAAGCTTGAGGGCGAGATTGCCGAGCTTGAGGAGATCCTCTCCAGCGAGGAGAACATCAAGAAGGTCATCAGCGACGAGCTGGCCGCGGTCAACAAGAAGTACGTGATGCCGCGCCGCACGGGCAGGATCGAGCCCCACGAGGTCATCGAGGTAAGCCTGGAGCCCGAGGTCGAGGAGTATCCGGTCACCATCATGCTCTCGCGCGATGGCTACCTTAAGAAGATGACGGACCGCGTGCTTAAGAAGGCCACCACGCTCAAGTACAAGGACGGCGACAAGCCCTTTATCGAGTTCCCGTCCTCCAACACCCACGAGCTGCTGGTCTTTACCAACAAGAGCCAGGTGTACAAGTGCAAGGTTGCGGCGTTTGAGGACACCAAGTCGGCCCAGCTGGGCTCGTACCTGCCGACCGATCTTGAGATGGAACCCGACGAGAGTGTCATCTGGGTCATCGACCCCGAGGATTACAAGGCCGACGTGCTGTTCGTCTTTGAGAACGGCCGCGTGGCGCGCGTCGCGCTTTCTGGATACGTCACCAAGACCAACCGCAAGCGCCTCAAGAACGCCATCTACGGCGGCAGCAAGCTGCTGTATGCCCAGGTACTCAAGGAAGATCGCGACATCGCGCTGGTCTCGAGCGACTATCGTTTGATGAACTTCAACACGTCGCTGCTCAAGACCAAGACGACCACCAACACGCAGGGCGTCCAGGCCTTTACCGCCAAGAAGGGCCGCTCGGTCACCACCGTCGGCACGACCGAAGAAATCCTTGGCGCCGGCGTCTCGGCCGAGAAGTTTACCGCGCAGAGCCTCCCCTCTGCCGGTGCCCTCATGAAAGAAAACGACATGCCGAGCTTGTTTGACTAGGTACCACGGCAACGAGATCGTTAGATACTTCGCAAAGCGACGAGGCCCGGAACGCAACGGCATTGCGCCCGGGGCTCGTCGTTTTTCTTCTCAACTATTTTTTAACGCAGATAAATTGATTTCTGCTTATTTTTCTGCGTAAAAAAATGTCAGCGTCACTGCTACGATGCCCTTTGGCCAGTCGTTAGCAAAACTTGCAAAAGTTAGCAAAACTTGCAAAAATTAGCAAAACATGCAAAGGAGCTACCATGGAGTACAGCAAGAACCCCTTTACCCCGACGTTCGGAAGCGTCCCTCCCTTTCTAGCGGGTCGCGAGCATATTCTGCGTGACATCAACCGTGGCTTTATCAACGGCCCGGGAGATCCCAACCTGTCGACCATTTTTACTGGCGCAAGGGGAACGGGCAAGACGGCGCTTCTCTCGCTCCTTTCAGAAACGGCGCTTGAACACGACTGGATCGCAGCAAATGTCTCCGCCATGCCAGGCATGCTCGAAGATATTATCGAGCGAACCAAAGAAGCCGCAGATAGCTACCTCTCACAGCCTCACGCGCGCATAAACGGTGTTCAAATTGGCCCAGTGGGCATCGATTGGACATATGCTCAAGAGGCTCAGGGCAACTGGCGCACGCGCATGAATGGCATCTTTAAGCAACTCGAAAAACATGACATCGGACTTCTCATCACCATCGATGAAGTCACCGTCGATCTCGAAGAAATGCTTCAATTTGCCTCTGTTTACCAGCACTTTGTACGCGAAGGTAAAAAAGTTGCCCTACTCATGGCAGGACTGCCCTACAAAGTATCGGCGTTGCTGCGTAACGATTCCGTCTCGTTTCTCAGGCGTTCCCAATATCATCAGTTGGGACGAATCACTGACGTTGAAATTGCAAACGCATTCCGCAAAACCGTTGAGGCCGGAGGCCGCTCAATCACGCCAGAAGCGCTCGAGGATGCCGTGAAGGCCGTCGACGGATTCCCCTACATGATGCAGCTCGTCGGATATCGCACATGGGATGTTTCGGAGAACTCGCCCAAAATCAGCGCACCTGATGTCCAGCAGGGTTCTCTGCTTGCCCGTATGGAGCTGCGCGATCGAATTCTCGAAACTACCTATCGGGAGCTTTCCGATAAAGACATTGAGTTTTTGCTCGCGATGCTGCCCGATTCTGGCCCCAGCAGGGTCTCGGAGATAGCCAAACGCATGGGCGTTGCCAGCAACTATGCAAGCCAATATAAACGCCGTCTCCTCGAGGACGGCGTCATCGGGGAACGTGGACGTGGACTCGTTGGCTTTGACATCCCCGCGTTCAGGGAGTTCCTGAGCGAGAAAGTCTCCTAGCACGCGGAGATTGTCCACAAGGGCAACGGTGCATGACAATCAACGATTCACCCGGCAAGGACGGCAAGTACTTCCGCCAACGCTGATTGCCATGCGTTCTTCTTGTCCTTAGGCGAGCTTGCGGGCGAGCTCTCGCACCTCTTCCAACTTGGGCGAGGATGCCATGCTGTCGCGCTCGGTCATACCGCTGATGGTGACAATGCCCAGGTCCTCCCACTTGCAGTATGCGCATGTGGACTTGTACATAGCGATCGCCGCATCATAGACGCCCTCGCTGTGGCTATCGAGCAAAAGGGCCGTCTTGGTGAACGGGAAGCCCGTAGCACCGAAGGCGTACAGGCGGTCGATAGCGGCCTTCTCCTGCGCAGTGATATCAAACCAGTAAATAGGCGAAGCGAAGACAACCATATCGGCGCCTTTCAGCGACTCGATCACGTCGGCCATGTCATCCTTCTGCACGCAAGTGCCCTCATGGGTAAAGCAGTACTGGCATCCCAGACAACCAGCGATCTTTTTGCCGGCAACGCGGACGACCTCGACCGTATTGCCGCCCTCGCGCGCGGTCTCGGCAAACGCCTCGACCATGGTGTCGGTATTGGCTCCCTTGCGCGGGCTACCACTCAATACAACGATATTCATAGGATTCCCTCTCCCTCATGCTACAGGCGCGCAGCATGTTTTCTTGTAACCAAAACGAATGGAGTTAATCAATCGCCTCGTTTCAGCTACTCCCACTCTTTAGAAGAATCGTTGCTGGAGACTTGGCATTGAATCAAGGTGCGCCTTATTTCAGATATTCCTCAAAGAATGCCTTCAGCTTTCCAAACGGAATGATGTCCATCTGATCGTAAAGGTCGGTGTGGCTGGCACCAGGGATAATGAGCAATTCCTTGTTGTCCCCCGTCAGCTTGCCGTACGCGGTTTCGCTGAAATAGCGGGGGTGCGCCTTCTCGCCATGCACCAGCAACACAGCGGAGCGAATTTCGCTGCTATATTGCAAAATCGGCATATTCAAAAAGGACAGCGAGGGCGTCACATTCCAGCCACCGTTTGAGTTCAGGCTGCGGGGATGGTAGCCTCGAGGAGTCTTGTAGTAGGCGTAATAGTCCCTCACGAACTGCGGCGCATCCTCCGGTAGTGGATCGACCACGCCGCCCGCCAGCGCATAATTGCCGTTTTTATAGTCCTCGATGCGCTGCGCGTTCAGCGCTTTCCGCTTATCAAAGCGTGCCTGCTCGGAATCCTCGGCGTCAAAATAGCCGTTTGCGGTCACGCGGGTCATGTCGTACATGGTCATAGCAGCAGTGGCCTTGATACGGGTATCGATGGCCGCGGCGTTAATCGCCATGCCACCCCAACCGCAGATACCGATGATGCCGATACGCTCCGGGTCGACACTTTCCTGCACAGAGAGGAAATCCACCGCTGCGCAGAAGTCCTCGGTGTTGATGTCCGGCGATGCTACATAGCGGGGCGTGCCGCCGCTCTCGCCGGTATAGGACGGGTCAAAGGCAATTGCAAAAAAGCCCAGCTCCGCCATTTTCTGCGCGTACAGACCGGAGGACTGCTCCTTCACCGCGCCAAAAGGGCCGCTGACGGCGATGGCGGGCAGCTTGCCTTCCGCGTTCTTAGGCACGTAGACGTCAGCCACCAGCGTGATGCCGTATCAGTTATGGAAGGTCGCCTTGCTGTGCTCAACCTTGTCGCTTTTGGGGAATACTTTGTCCCATTCCTGCGTCAGATTCAACTGTTCCATACCTAAACCTCCTTGTCAGTCGCTTTAAGGTATTGCTCGTCGTCCACGGGCTCCAACCACTCGTTGGAGGCCTCCTCGCCCGGAACCTCCACCGCGAGATGGGAGAACCAGCTGTCGGGCGCCGCACCGTGCCAGTGCTTTACGCCTGCGGGAATATTTACTACATCGCCGGGGCACAGCTCCTGTGCCGGTTTGCCCCATTCCTGGTAAAACCCTCGGCCAGCCACGCAGACGAGGATCTGCCCGCCGCCGCTTTTGGCGTGATGGGTGTGCCAGTTGTTGCGGCAGCCGGGCTCAAACGTCACGTTGTAAACGCCGACTTGCTCGGTGGAAAGGGGTGAGAGGTAGCTTTGACCGATAAAGTACTTCGCAAATGCGTCGTTGGGGGCACCGATGGGAAACGCCATCTCGTTTTGGTGCTGCGCCTTTGCGTCGGCAGCGTCTTCGTCCGCCCAGACCTCCTTCGCCATGCGAAAGGCCGCCCATGCCTTGGGCCAGCCTGCGTAAAACGCCGCGTGCGTAAGGATTTCTGCTATCTCCGTCCTGGTCACGCCATTGTTCTTTGCGGACATCAGATGGTATTGGAACGAGGAGTCCGTCAGTCCCTGCGCCATCAGGGCCACAACCGTCACCACGCTGCGATCTCGAAGGGAAAGCCCGTCTTCTCGGCTCCACACCTCGCCGAACAGCACATCGTCATTGAGCTGTGCAAATTTGGGGGCAAAGTCCCCCAGGACATCTCTGCCTGCCGTTTGTTTAATTGCCATGATCGATTTCCTCCTGTCGATGGTTTTGAGTGCAAAACTGCTTCCGTCCAGCTAAGCCGCGCCTAGACTCCTGTGCCCATTCGTCGCGCCTGCTCAAGAGCGAGGTGCCCGCCGATTTCGCCCACGCCGTTCAAGCCGCCGGCGAATACCGTTCCGGCAAGCGTGCGCCTTTGGCGAAAATCCCTTGCGCTCCCGATTTATATTGACGAAAATAAAGGTAATACCTAAACCTAACTTTAGGTCAAGGAGTTAATTCGAGATTTGTCCGGAGGGACCATGTACACAATCGGACAGGTGGCGGAGATGTTCGGTCTGCCCGTTTCCACGCTGCGTTATTACGATAAGCAGGGATTGTTCCCGGGGCTGGAGCGGACGTCCGGCATTCGCCGATTCGGCGATACGGAACTCGAGGCGCTTCGGGTCATCGAATGCCTGAAGAAGGCTGGGATGGAGATCAAGGACATCCGGCTGTTCATGGAATGGTGTGCGGAGGGCCCATCGACATATCCCAAGCGCAAGGCCATGTTCGAGGAGCGAAAGGCCCACATGGAGTCGGAGATTGCGAAGATGAACCGCGCGCTGGACATGTTGAAGTTCAAATGCTGGTACTACGAGCAGGCGATCCAAGATGGCAACGAGGATAGAGTGAAGGCGCTGATTCCCGACAATTTGCCGGAAGAGATCAAAGATACCTACAATAACGCCCACGCTCAATAATGCCGCCCGATGCTCAAGGGGCTTTGGCAAGGGACTCTTTCCGAGCAGAACGAAAAAGAAAGCCTCCGAACTAGAGGTTCCGGAGGCTGTTATTCCCGTTATTCCCATAGGCATAAGCGCATCTGTTCGCGATTGCCTATCGATGCTCTGCCTCGAGCACGGCAGACACCGCATCGAGGAACTCCCGCACATGGTCTGCGGGGTGCGACGAATGAAGCAGCCCGTAAGACACGAGACAGTCCCAATCGGTAGGGACGGTTTTGAGCATGGGGTGGACGTTGGCCCACAACGGCAGCGTCGCAAGCGCGAGGTCCTCGTTCGCGCCGCGATTGAACACCTCCGCCCGATATTGCGGGAAGTCTACGAGCGCGATTTGAGGATGATGCAAGAGTATCTCGTCGCGCACGCGGTCGATTTCGGCGTTCCAGCCCCGGCGTATAAGCATAAGACTGTGATTGTGGAGGTCGTCGAATGTGACGATGTCGCGTTTGGCGAGTTCGTTGTCGACGGGAACGGCGCACCAGAGCGGCTCGCGCGAAAGCTCGAGGCCCAGGCACCCGCGCTCTTTAAGAAAGGCATCGTCGAAAATCCCCGCCACGATATCCATGTCTTGCCCGAGGTTCGCCAAACCGCGCGCCGCCGAGGGTGTGTTTTCAAACGTGACTACCTGAAGGCTCATGCCAGGGCAACGTTCCTTCACCTTCGGCCACAGCTTCGTGAGCGGCGTACTGGGCGTCATGAGCGACACTCCCACGCGGATGATGCGCTTCTCTCCACGCTCGGCGACGCGGGCGCGTGCGATTGATTCTTGAGAGTACTGCACGATATGGCGGGCGTCGGCGAGCAGCGACCTGCCTGCTCGCGTAAGCGAAAGCCCCTGATGCGATCGGTGGAACAGCGTAAGGCCTAGCCGCGACTCCAGCAGGTTCATCTGCTTGATGACGGCCGTGGGCGTGATGAAGGACTCTTGTGCCGCCTTGGAGAAGCTGCCCGCCTCCGCCACGCGGATGAAAGTGTCAAGCTGTGGGTTGTACATCGATCCTCCTGCCACGCATTATGTGCCGTATATACCCCATGGTTATATCCATCATTCCAACGTGAACTTCTCGCACGTCAGTAAACGCCGTAGCCTTGTATTCGAAAAGTCACCATTAAGGAGGAGACCATGGAGTATCTGAAGCTCAACAACGACGTAGAGATGCCCATCGAGGGTTTGGGCACCTTCCTCATGACCCCGGCCGAGGCCGAGGCAGCC
>OBVZ01000262.1_pt1 | contig 38108 bp, 29 predicted proteins | sample 1476241 | NCBI WGS metagenome assembly OBVZ01 (sample SAMEA2580034, study PRJEB22360) | human gut metagenome | reverse complement strand
CGGTGGGCGGGCCCATTGGGGCGTTGGCTGTCCCAGCCATACGGGCGGTAGTTCCAGTAGAACAACGAGTTGGAGGCGTTGGCATCCAGCCAAGCCGGATCGTTGACCTGAGGATAGGCCTTGGCCAGTTCACGCATCACGCGATCGGAAATGCCAAACGCGGCGGCGTAGACCATATACCAATCCCACAAGGCCAAATCGGCGGTACCACGGTCGGTGAAGTTGGAGAAGTCTTCCATATAACGCTTAAGGCCCAGAGTCCGGCCGGCGATATCCTGGCCTTGGTCGGTGAGCACGGTCATCGCGCCGGCCATCGAGCAGAACAGGCCGACCAGGAATATCGGCAGCTCGATAAGACCAGCCACCGGGTATCCGATAAAGCTGTTGGCCAGCAGCGAACCCAATCCCAGCACGGCGGCCAGTACGCCGGGGAGGATCCATTGCCAGCCCACAGAGCGTGTGGCACCCAGCCGCTGGTATTCCATGCTGCATGCACCGGTGAATTTGCCGAGCTCAATATAGCCGTCTTGCCAGTTCTGGCAGGTCGCCTTCATCTGGTTCAGGTCGAATACCGGGCTGCCCACGCGCTGCGAAATGACGATGAGCAGGTTCAGCAGCGCATCTTCCGATTCACTCAATCCCAACTGTTGCGCGTTGGGTGCCTCATCAATGGCGAGCGGCAGAATCACGATGGTGCTGGTGATGCCTGCCGCATACTGCTTGCCTTGGTCGGCGGCAATCATTTGGCTCAAGCCCACCGGCGTGGCCTGGCTCATGTCGATGCCGCGATACATGTCCGACGGCCCCGGATAGACGGCAATGGCCTTCTTGACGGCGAGCGACAGCATGGTGGCTGTCAGCTGGCGGTCTTCATCGGATTGGCGCGTCGACGGATCGACCACGCGAATCAGACGGGCTGCGGAAGCCGGACTGATGCCGGGCTGGTCGCGCCAGTATTCGACGCTGCCACGGTATTGCGCACGCCGGTTGCTGGAGATCACAGCCCAGATACCCCACGCGCACAACGCGATGCCGAGCACGATGCTGACAATCCAGAACACGAGACGAGCTCTGGCAGCGAATCGTTGCTTGTCGAGCCAGCGCTGCTGTTGCTTATATTCGTCCTGTTTCAGGTCCTTGAGATGATTGCCGGTTCCCTTGCGGGCGATGTCCTTGGCTTTGGCGGCATCGAACGCCGCGACCACATCGAGGTAGTCGCCATTGTGGATGTTGTAGGCCGTGAACGTGTAGCTGCCGTCGCTGTTGCGCTTGGTTTCCGAAGTGCGCTCGGTATGCAGCCATGCCCATGAGGTTTTGCCGGTGATGCCGTTGGGGAAGTGGACGGTGCCGGTGACCGTGCCGATAGGCACTTGGTTCTTCTTGCCGAACGGCTCCCATTGGAAGGAGGCCACGTCTTTCCATTTGGTGGCCACATCGTGCATGGTGAAGCTCACGTCGAACTTCATACTGTCGGCCTCGGTGGTGACCGGAATATTCCAGCCGATCTCCACGGTTGTGTTATCTTCGGTGGCGGAGGCGCTGGGCTTGAGGCCATCGGTACCGGGCGTGTATGCCTTTGGATGGTCGCTGCCATCGCTCACATCGGCGATATACCAATGGTTGGCGTAGTCACTGTTCCATTCCTTGTCGGAAGAGACGTCACTGGGCAGCTTGGGCTCGCTCTGTTGGGCATAGTCGATGCCGTCTGTGACGTTGCGCACGCTGATATCGCTGATATCAGTCAAGGTGCCGGAGTTCAGCGTGTATTGCTGAAACAGTTGCTTCCACGGCTTGGTGTTGTCGTCACTGTCGGTACGCTCACGCATCTTGACGTCGATATGCTGCGTGACCTTCAAATCACCGTTCGCGGTGGCGGCCACATCATAGTCCAGCGTGCGGTAGCTGAGGTCGGCCGAATCGCCGAACGCGGAAGTCTCGATTATCGCCAAGGTGATAACTGCCAACACCACCGTGGCAACAATGCTGACGATTCCGGCGCGAATGAATCGTATCCACATATCTTCCCTCTCTTAAGACAATACGGGCCCGGCCGGCGGCTTACCGGACGGGCCTGGAGCGGGTCAGAACTGGACCTGTGGCACCTGACGGGAGGCATCATCGGCCTCGAAGTATTGCGCCTGTTCAAAGTGGAACAAACCGGCGATGATGTTCGTCGGCACGGTTTCGATGGCGGTGTTGAGCTTCAGGACCACGTCGTTGTAGAACTGACGGGCGTAGGCGATCTTGTTCTCCAGTTCCTTGAGCTGGTTCTGCAGATCCATGAAGTTCTGGTTGGCTTGCAGCTGCGGATATGCCTCAGCCGTGGCTTGCAGGTTGAACAGGGCGCGGGACAGCTGGTTTTCAGCGGCGGCGCGCTGAGCAGTGGTCGTGCTCGGGTTGCTGGCCGCAGCCACTACGCCGGCGCGGGCGGCGGTCACCTGAGTGAAGACTTCAGACTCGTGGGATGCGTACCCCTTGACGGTATTCACCAGGTTCGGGATGAGGTCGGCGCGCTGCTTCAACTGCACGTCGATTTGCGCCCAACCGTTCTTCACACGGTTCTTCAGCGTCACCAGGTTGTTATAGGCGCTGACGCCCCAACCAATCAAGACAACGATAATAACGACAACAACGATGCTGACGATCAGACCAGTACTCACCTATGCTCCTTTGCTGGACCTTGCTGCGACCATTCTTCCACACTCGCACGTAAACAGAAAATTTATCACAGAGTGTTCATCGTGCGGACTTGTCTTGTACCGCTTTACCGCCGTTCTCCCGTCGATCGACCGAAGCGGGAAATCGCCGCCCAGTCTGACGAAGTATTCCAGCTCGCTCCGTTACGAGAACGGTAATACTCGGCAATACTCGCGCTGAATATGCGAAAGCCCGCCTTGCGGCGGGCTTTGCCGTTTCTCCTACGCACAAATCATTACGCTGCGCGCAGGAAACGATCAGCCGAACCTTCCAGAGATGTAGCGCTCGGCTTCTTCGTTTTGCGGGTTGTTGAACATCGTCATGGTGTCCGCGAAGTACTCGAGGTGACCGGGCTGGCCCACGGCCTTCAGGTTGAAGAAGGCGGTGTAGTCGGCGATACGGGCGGCCTGCTGCATGTTGTGGGTCACGATCACGATGGTGTAGTCGCTCTTGAGCTCGTCGATCAGATCCTCGACAGCCAGGGTCGAAATCGGGTCCAAAGCGGAGCAGGGCTCATCCATGAGCAGCACCTGCGGGTGGACGGCCACAGCGCGGGCGATGCACAGACGCTGCTGCTGGCCACCGGACAGGCCGATGCCAGGGTTGTCAAGACGGTCCTTGACCTCTTCCCAGAGGTTGGCACCGCGCAGAGCCCACTCGACCAGATCGTCGGCGTCGGACTTGGCCAGGTGGTGGTTGTTCAGGCGCACACCGGCCAGCACGTTCTCACGGATGGACATGGTCGGGAACGGGTTCGGTCGCTGGAAGACCATGCCGACGTCGCGGCGCACGGCCACCGGATCCACGTCCTTGTCGTACAGGTTCTTGCCTTCGAGCAGCACCTCGCCCTCGACGTGAGCGCCAGGGATGATCTCGTGCATACGGTCCAAGGTGCGCAGCACGGTGGACTTGCCGCAGCCGGACGGGCCGATGAAGGAGGTGACCTTGTTCGGCTCGATGTTGATGTTCACATCTTCCACGGCCAGAAAGTCGCCGTAGTAGATGTTCTCGTGGTTGACGTCAATACGTTGTCCCATGATGTTTCCTTATATTTCCTTGTGTTCTTAAGGCTTAGGCTTAGCGACTGGCTTAGCGTTCGGTCTTGACGGCGAAGACCTTCGCCACGATTCGGCCAATGAGGTTCAGCAGCAGCACGATGACGATCAGCACGAGAGCCGCAGCCCACGCACGTTCCATCGGAATCGTGGTCACGCAGGTGGCGTCGGCGTTGGGCGGGCAGTTCGCGCTGAGCTTCGAGTACTCCTGGTAGACGAACACCGGCAGGGTGGTCATCTGGCCGGAGAACAGGTTCACGTTGGTGCTGGAGATGTAGCCGGCGGTCATCAGCAACGGTGCGGTCTCACCAATCACGCGGGCGATGGCCAGAATGGCACCGGAGACGATGCCCGGCAGAGCGGTGCGCAGCACGATCTTGGTAATCGTGCGCTGCTTGGTAACGCCCAGAGCCAAGGAAGCCTCACGCAAATCGTTCGGCACGATCTTGAGCATTTCCTCGCTGGACTTGACCACGGTGGGCAACATCAGCAGGGAGAGAGCCACGGAGCCTTCGAAACCGTTGATGGTACCGGGGCCCAGCAGAATCGTGAACATCGAGAAGGCGAACAGGCCGGCCACGATGGACGGGATGCCGCTCATCACGTCGATGAGCAGGGAGACCGTGGTGGCGAGCTTGCCGCGGTTCGAGTATTCGACCAGGTACACGGCGCACATCAAACCGATCGGAATAGAGATAACCATAGCGCCAGCGGTGATTTCGAGAGTACCGATGATGGCGTGCAGCACACCGCCGTAACCACCGGACGGGGTCTGGTTACCACCGACCACACCGGTCATGTTGTAGCTCAGGAAGTTCAGGTTCAGGCGCTTGATGCCGTTGACGATAGTGGTCCACAGCAGGGAGATCAGCGGGATGCAGGCGATCACAAACGCCACCGCGATCAGGACCCGCATGAAGTGGTCCATGATATTACGGCGCTGGATGGCGGAACGGGTCGGGCGGAAACGATCGAAGTCGATTTCGGGCGCGCCGTCCATCGGAGTCTTTTCAGTGTTCTCAGCAGCAGTCATCACGCAGTCGCTTTCTCGGTAAGCTTACGGGCGATGAAGTTGACCACGAACGTGATCAGGAACAGAATCAGACCAGTTCCGATCAGCGTGGAGACGCCCAGATCGTTGGCTTCAGGGTACTGTGCGGCAATATTCGCGGCGATGGTCTGGTTCTGCGAGGCCTGCAGCAGCTTGATGGAGTAGTTGAGGCCCGGGGACAGGATCATCAACACGGCCATCGTCTCACCAAGCGCGCGGCCGAGAGCCAGCATGGAGGCGGACACGATACCGGACTTGCCGAAGGGCAGCACGGCCAGACGAATCATCTCCCACTTGGTGGCGCCGAGCGCCAGCGCGGCCTCTTCGTGCAGGCGCGGGGTCTGCATGAAGATATCGCGGGACATGGAGGTGATAATCGGCAAAATCATAACGGCGAGCACCACAGCCACGGTGGCGACGGTGCGCGGCGGGTTGGCGGCCGGGCCCTCGAACAGTGGAATGAAGCCCAGGTGGTTGGCAACCCAGTTCCAGAACGGGTAGATGGCCGGCACCAGAATCAGGCCGCCCCACAAACCGTAGATAACGGACGGGATGGCAGCCAGCAAATCGACCACATAGCTCAGCGCGGTGGCGAGCTTCTTAGGTGCATAATGCGAAATGAACAGCGCAATGCCGATGGACACGAAGAAGGCAATCAGCAGTGCCAGCAAAGACACGAGCACAGTACCGAACAACAGCGGGAGCACGTAGCCCCAGAAGCTGCTGGCCTTGCCGCCGGTAAAGCTGGACACGGTCTGGCTGTTGGCGGCCTGATCGCCACCGATGAGTGGCCAGGCGCGGAAGAACAGGAACAGGAACACAGCGGCAAGTACAACCAGGATCAGGATGCCGCAGGCGTATGCCACACCGCGAAACACCTTGTCGGCGGTCTTGCCACCAACTGGCCGCACAGCCGTTTTGTCTTGCGAACTCACGGATTCTCCTTATATAGGGTGGTTATCAAGTATTCAAGTGGTGCGGTTTTCGTCTGTGACGTTGCCAAACCGTTCGGGTCCTGACCCGCTTTAAGCCGCAGCCGTATGGTTTACGACTGCGGCTTAAAGTTGGCGGCGACTGCTCTTACTACTACAGTCTATCGTTCAGTTGTCAGGTCCAGTCCACACGACCCTTGCGGGCCGACGTCATCACTTGGTCTTGATGGCCTCGATGGACTTGGTGATCTCGGACTTCAGGGAGGAGGGCAGCGGAGCGGTGCCGGCGGCATCCTGAGCGGCCTTCTGGCCCTCGTCGGAGGTCACGTAGGTCAGCCAAGCCTTGGCGAACTCAGCCTGCTTGGTGTCCTTGTAGGCCGGGCAGACGATGTCGTAGGAGACCAGGACGATCGGGTAAGCGCCCTCGGCCTCGGTGGCGTGGTTGATCTTGATGACGATGCGGTTGTCACCCTTAACGGTGTCGTCCTGCTTGGAATCCCCAATGACCTTGGAGCCGGCCTCGGCGGAAATCTCGTTGTACTTGTCGCCGACCTTGACGGCCACGGTGCCCAGGTCGCCGACCTGGGAGAAGTCAGCGTAGCCGATGGTGCCGTCGGCCTGCTTGACGGTGGAGATCACGCCGGAAGTGCCCTTGGCACCCTGGCCAACCTCGTTCGGCCAGTTCTCGGAGAGGTCGTAGGTCCAGTTGTCAGGGGTGACGTCCTTGAAGTAGGAGACGAAGTTCTGGGTGGTGCCGGACTTATCGGAGCGGTGCACCACGGTGATGGCGGTGTCGGGCAGCTTCAGGTCCTTGTTCTGATCGGCGATGGCCGGATCGTTCCACTTGGTGATCTTGCCGTCGAAGATCTTGGCGATGGTGGCAGCGTCCATGTTGATGTGCTTGCCGGCATCGGAAACGCCCTTGAGGTTGAAGACCACGGCGATCGGGGAGATGTAGACCGGGACATCGAAGGCGGTGCCTTCAGTGCACACGGACTTGGACTGCTCAACTTCGTCATCGGCAAGGGCCTTGTCGGAGCCGGCCCAAGCGGTGGCACCGGTCAGGAAGGTCTGCACGCCAGCGCCGGAACCGGACGGGTTGTAGGCGATCTTGGCCTCAGGGTTGGTGCCCTGGAAGCCGGCGATCCAGGCTTCAACGGCGGCCTGCTGAGAGGAGGCGCCGGCGCCCGAGAAGTTGCCGGAGATCGGGGTGGACTTGGAAGTGGAATCGGAGGAGGAGCTGTTGTCGGTCGTGGCGGCAGTGTTATCGCCGCAGGCGGCCACGGAAGCGAGCATCACAATGCCGGACAGAGCGGCAATGGAGCGAACGAGGATGTTCTTCTGCATGATTATTACTTAATCCCTCTATCAACTATTCGCGGGCGGCTCAGCGCTGCCCGGTCAATTCATGACAACTACAAGCGTATTGGTGGTTTCAAGGGCCCAAAACCGAAATCAGTAAACAGAAGATGAACACTTGGATGTTTGTGGGCTACGTTGAGGCTACGTAGTTTTTGGAGCGGGCTCGCCTGCGGCGAGTCCACAGCGAGCCCACAATCCACAACAAAAAAAGGCGACCCGAAGGCCGCCTTCCATTTACTCCGCGGGAGTATCGATCTTGTATCCGAGACCGCGCACGGTAGTCAGATACTTGGGGTGCGCCGGATCTTCCTCGATCTTGGAGCGCACGCGCTTGACATGCACGTCGAGCGTCTTGGTGTCACCCACATAATCCGAACCCCAGATGCGGTCGATCAGCTGGTGACGCGTCATCACACGGCCCTTGTTCTGCATGAGGTATTCGAGCAGTTCGAATTCCTTGAGCGGGAAGAACACGGTTTCGCCGCATACGGTGACCTGATGCTGGCCAACCTGCATGGCGATATCGCCACACACCAGCGGAATATCGTCATCCACAGTGCCGGAAGCCTGGGCAGTGGCCTGATTGCGACGCATCACGGCACGAATACGTGCCAGCAGCTCACGGAAAGAGTACGGCTTGGTCACATAATCGTCCGCACCAATCTCAAGGCCAACGACCTTATCGATTTCGGCGCTCTTGGCGGTGAGCATAATAATCGGCACACGGCTCTGCTCACGAATGCGGCGGCACAGTGCAGTGCCGTCAATGCCCGGCAGCATCAAATCAAGCAGCACCAAATCGATGCCGCCCTTGGTGAACAGTTCCAGACCTTCCTCGCCAGTGGCGGCGGCGGACACGTCGTACCCCTCGCGTGTGAGCTGGTATACCAGCGGCTCGCGATAGGATTCCTCGTCTTCGACGATAAGAATGCGTGTCATAGTAGCCTTTCTTGGGTATGTTCCCGTGCGCATAGGCGCAAAGTTTTCCGACATTATCGTAACCATTTGTTCTCCGTTAGCCTGCTGTTTCCCGAAAGTACGTAATTGCGTAATTGGGCTACGCGCGGTGTGCGCACCTCGCCCACTGTGTGATTGTGTGGCAATGGAATGGCACCATGTCGGGCACCAACCAAGGCCCTACGCTTGTGTCGACTCGTCCGACCGGGCCTCGTCGTCATCCTCATCCGGGGCGGCCGGCAGCTCGATGGTGAACGTCGACCCCTCCCCCGTACGCGACCAGACCGAAATCCGACCGCCGTTCTCCTGCACGCAGTGCTTGGTGATGGCCAAGCCGAGTCCCGAACCGCCGGTCTCGCGCGAACGGGCCGGGTCGACCCGGTAGAATCGCTCGAAAATGCGGTCCAGCGATTTGGCGGGGATGCCGATGCCCTGATCGACCACGCGAATGGTGACTTTGCCATCGCGCTCCCCCACGCCGACCGCCACAGTGGTGTGTTCGGGCGAGTAATGGATGGCGTTCTCTACGAGGTTCTTGACGGCGGTTTGCATGGCCTCTTTGTCGGCCTTGATCATCGGACCGTTCGTGGCTGGGCTGCCTGATTCTTCCAAGGAACCTTCGCCATCGGCCGGCTCCTCGACCTTCGTGGGCACTGACTGTCCGTTGACACTCAGTCGGATATCCACATGGCGGGAGTCGGCTTGGGTCTGATTGGCGGCGATGGCGGCGCGTGCCACATCCAGCGCGGAAATGCGCCGCGCATCGATCACGCTTTGCGGGCTTTGGGCTTTCTGCAAGTCGATAAGATGATGCACCAGTTCGGTCAGGCGCGCGGATTCCTTGGAGATACGGCCGGAAAAATACCGTACGGCGTCCGGATCATCGGCGGCGTCGGTCACGGTTTCGGCCAGTAGCGCGATGGCACCGGCCGGAGTCTTGAGTTCGTGCGAAACGTTGGTCACAAAGTCACGGCGGACGGCCTCGAAACGGCGCTGCTCGGACATGTCGTTGATGAAGATGGCGTACAGGTCATCGCCGATATCGCCAATGCGCACACGCAAATACAGCGTGTTGGACGGGCGTGACTGGCCGGCCTCCAGTCCTCGGCCATTAGAGGACGGATAGGAATTGCGATTGACCGGCAGCTGAACCTCACGCTCACGCATGCCACCGTCGGCGGCGGCCTGAGTGAGGATGTCCTCGACTTCACGCGAGTTGAGTCGGTCGCCGGAGACTAGGCCGAATGGCACTGAGCCGGGGCTTGAATATTGGACCAGACCGTTGCGGTCGGTGACGATCAGGGCTTCGGGCAGGACTTCAATCAGGCGACGCTCGGTGGGGCGCACGGGCGCATCATCACCGAATAGAGAATGCGTATCCTCGTCGCCGGACAGGTCCTGTTCGGCGGCGAGCCGGCCTGAAACGCGGCCTTTGTTGTAGGCGATGACGGCAACCCACACCAGTATCAGCGCGGCGAGCACCACAATCACGACGATCTGCCAGATATCCATGATTTCCAGAGTAAAACGTGCGAGGCGTAGTGAGATGCCTAAACTACGTAAGTTCGTCTATTGTTCATTTTTGGCGGGACGACATAACAAAATGCTCCCGCTGGCGGGAGCATAATATGGGGAGCTCTATTTACAGCTCGTAGTCCTTGTCCTTGCTTTCCTTGATCAGGAACAGAGCGAGCAGAGCGAGGGCAGTCATGATGGCCATGTACCAGCCCACACCGGCAACGCCGAACTTGGAGGTGACCAGTTACAGGCGCTTGACGATGTCGACAGCCAGACGGGCGGCGGTATCGGCGTATTCGGAGATGTCGAACTCCTTGAATACCTCGTAATCGGTGTCGGCGTTGTCGGAAAGGGCACGAATCACCAGTGCCGGCACGTTATTGCGGGCGGCGACCTGTGCCACGGCGGCGCCTTCCATCTCCACGGCGTCAGCTCCGGTGAGTCGGATGACCTCCTCGACCTTTTGGGGCGTGTCCACGAAGTAGTTGCCGGAGGCGATGATGCCGGTGATGTGGGTAATGCCCGCATTGGCAAGCGCCTCGTCGGCGACTTCCAGCAGACGGTCATCAGAGTGGAATTCCTCCACCGGAGCGTCCGCCGTGCCGGGCTTCCACTGGCCTACGAGCCGCATGTCAGTGTCGAGGTAGCGCAGGGTGCCGCCGAGCACCACGTCGTTGATGTGCAGGTGGGTGTTGAGGTTGCCGGCGATGCCGCTGAAAATCACGGCGTCCGGGGCAATCTCGTCAATCAGCAGCTGCGTGGTGGCGGCCGCATTGACCAGTCCCATGCCGCCTACCGTTGCGGCAACCTTGATGACGTCAGAACCGAAGGAGTCGACCGTGCCGGACACGATGTCAAGGCTGCCCTTGGCGGTGTGCGTCACATGCGTGAGCGATTTGGCGATCAGCGCCACTTCCTCATCCAATGCGCCAATAATAGCTACAGTTTTCATACCCATACGTAAGTTCCTTTCACAACACTTTCGGCTCCCCTTGTCGGGGGAGGTGGCCGCCGAATGGCAGGCTGAGGGGTAGAGACGTTTCGTTGCATTGCTCCCGCGAGAGAGCCGATGACGCAACTCAGTGCCAACGCCGTGTGGCTACGGCTTCCGCAAGCTCGCGCAGCAAGGCCTCGGTTTCTTCCCAGCTGATGCACTTGTCAGTAATCGACTTGCCATAGACCAGCTGATCAAGCGGCGCGGCCTTCTGATTGCCCCCTTCAATAAAGCTTTCCATCATGATGCCGGTAATACCCTGTTCGCCAGCTGCAATTCTGCTGGCAATATTGCGCACGACTTCGGCCTGACGATGCTCGTCCTTGCCGGAGTTACCGTGCGAGCAATCAACAATCAGACCGTGCGAGGCTGCGGATTCGGCGGGCATTTCGGCGCGTACGTCTTCCATGGCTTTGGCCACGGACTCGGCATCGTAGTTCGGGCCGTGAATCGAGCCGCGCAACACCACATGGCAGTCCGGGTTGCCAAGGGTCTCGACTGCGCAGGCACGCCCCAGATGGTCAATGCCGAAGAACGTGTGCTGCTGAGCAGCGGCGAAGCAACCGTTGACCGCTGCCTTCACCGAGCCGTCAGTGGCGTTCTTGAAGCCGACCGGCATGGAAAGCCCGCTGGCCAATTGGCGGTGGATCTGGCTTTCCGTGTTGCGCGCACCAATGGCGCCCCAACTCACCGCGTCCGAGATGAACTGCGGGCTGGTGGGCTCCAGAAATTCCGTGGCGGCCGCCAATCCTTCCTTCAGCACACCAAGCAAGGTTTTGCGAGCAAGCAACAGGCCTTTGCGAATATTGTGGCTGCCATCAATATCCGGGTCGTTGATCAGGCCCTTCCAGCCGATGGTGGTGCGCGGCTTCTCGAAGTACACGCGCATGACGATGAGCAGCTGCTCACCGAGCTCGTCCTTCAGCTTGGCCAATCGGCGCGCGTAGTCCAGCGCGGCCTTCGGGTCATGAACCGAACAGGGGCCGACGATGACCAACAACCTGTCGTCTTGGCCGTACAGGCACGCGCGAATCTCATCACGCGAGTAGGCGACGATTTCCTGAGCCTGATCGGTCAGCGGGAGTTCAGCGAGCACTTGCGCGGGCGTGGGCAGCGGCTCCAGCTCCAATACGCGGCGGTTGATGATGCGACTGACACCCACCTGATCTTCCCAGCGCGGCACATCAGTGGCAACGAGCGGGTTCTTCCCCTCCCCCATCGCCTGACGAATGGCGCGAAGCTCTTCCGGGGTGTTCAACGGCTGCGGACCGACTTGCAACGGATGCAGCGAATGTGCTGCTTCCTCCTGCTGCTGCATAACATCTCTCCTTGGATCAGTATCTTTCCCAAGGATAAGGTGTCACGGGAACAAACTGACATGACCACCGTTATTGGCAAAAAATGCTCACTGAGTGGGTCTCAGTGAGCATTTTTACAAAGACAAAGCTATTTAGCCGAGCTGCGAGCGGTGACGGCGTCGGCTAGGGTGTGCAGCAGCTCGTTGGTGCGTTCCCACGGCACGCAAGAGTCGGTGACGGACTGACCGTAGACCAACTGGTCGAGCGGGGCCGGCTTTTGGTGACCGCCGACCAAGAAGCTTTCCAGCATTACGCCGGTGATGCCTTGTTCGCCGTGCGCCAGACGCTCAGCGATCTCTTCGATGACTTCGGCTTCGCGGTTTTCGTCTTTGCCGCAGTTGCCGTGGGCGGCATCGATGACGAGGCCATGCTGGCTCGGGCCGGACGCTTTGGAAACCTTGAGGTCTTCCAGAGCTTGACGCACGGATTCGGCATCGTAGTTCGGGCCGCGGCTGGAACCGCGCAGAACCAGATGGCAATCCGGGTTGCCTTTGGTTTCGGCGGAAATCACGCGACCGTCCAAGTTAATGGACAGGAAGTGATGCTCGAAGCCGGCCGCGAAGCAGGAATCGGCGGCGGCCTTGATGGAGCCGTCGGTGGAGTTCTTGAAGCCCACCGGCATGGACAGGCCACTGGCCAGTTCGCGGTGGACTTGGGATTCGGTGTTACGCGCGCCGATGGCACCCCAGCTGATCGCGTCGCAGATGTACTGCGGGGTGATGGGGTCAAGCCATTCGGTGGCGGCGGGCAGGCCGAGGCTCAGCACGTCGGTGAGCACCTTGCGGGCCAGCCACATGCCCTTACGAATATTGAAGCGACCGTCCAGATCGGGGTCGTTGATGAGGCCTTTCCAGCCGATGGTGGTGCGTGGCTTCTCGAAGTACACGCGCATCACGATCACGAGTCGGTCTTCCAGCTCGCGCTTGACGGCAGCCAGCTTTTCTGCGTACTCGTGCGCGGCCTTCGGGTCGTGGATTGAGCAGGGGCCCACGATGACGAGCAGTCGGTCGTCGCGGCCGTTGAGCACATCGCGGATTTCCTGCCGCGAGTGGAGCACGAGCTCGCTCATCTCATCGGTGAGCGGCTGCTCCCTGAGGAAGGCACGCGGCGCGGGAATGGGGTCAAGCTGACGAATGTTGACATCGACGGTCTCGGGAAAGACGGCCTGCTCCCCCAAACGACGTTCATCCTCGGAACTATCCGGACCACGTAGTGCTGCCATTGCTCGACTCCTTTCTTTATTGGTTCCCCGCAACGAGTTCTCCAACGAGAACACAGGATGCGGCCATGCTGGCAATGCAATACCGCGCATACGGCATAGCAGACTCTTCACTGTAATAACCGTACACGGAAAAACGAAGTCGGCCGACCGTTTCATGGAACGGTCGGCCGGCTGGCATCTTCCTGAACGGGCGATTGGAACACCCGCACAGGACCTGAATTATCTCTTATTTATTGGGGAACGTGAACCCCTCCACCGTGACGCGGACCACCGATACGCGACCCACGGCCTCGGGAGTGGCGTTAATGCGCATCGCTTCGCATTCTTCCATAATCAGGACACCCCCGACAGGCACGACGCATGGTACGCCTTCCTCATCGTCATTCGGCAGGCCAAACCATTCGCGATCCGAAACGTCGCTGTATGCACCGGCTGGCCGCAATGCCGTTTTTGCGCGGACATACACGGCTAACGGCTCGTCGATGGGCGAGAGCACCGTGTGGTACCGGCGGTGCCCGACATAACGATCATCAGCGAGCGCGCCTGCCGGTACCGCCCAGAAGGTCAGCGAATCGCCGAGCGAATACGCGGTGTCCAACGGCAGACGGGTCGATTGCCTAATGGCTTGACCGCATCGCATCCATTTGCGCACATGAGACAATCCGGTATCGAACATTTCCAAGCTGTCGTATAGTCGCATCACTGCACCTCCTTACCGACTGCACCCGCACCACAGTTCGGATTGCGGCTGACGTGTTCGTCGTCGTGAATCGGCGTCAGCGTAAAGGAGAACGCACAATCCTCAAATCGAATACGGTACGAATCAAGCACCTCGCTACCCCAGGAATTTGATCCGAGACCTAACACGCCATCATTGATGTTGACGGTAACCGATCCATGACCCTCAGGCAGCTCGTTCACATGCTTGGCTTTGTCGATATCAGCGCAGCTGTACGGCCACGCGGAGAAGGAGAACGCCTCGGACTCACCATCGGCCGGCGCCGTCCGCGTCACCATCACACCGTTCCCGTTTCCGTCGCGGAACGTTACCCAGCGGGTGCCTTCGTGATTCGCGCAATCCTGCGGCATCACATAGGGCGTAAACATGGCATCCACGTCATTCGTCCACACGCCCACTGGATTGGCGGCGAGGGAATCCGGGTAGTTCTCGCCCGGGCCGTGCCCGTACCAAGCGACCTGCCTGCAATCCCGCGGAATAGTGAAGGACAGGCCTCGGCGCGGAATGATGTCATGGTAGTCGCCATAGGCGGTGGCGGTCACCGCGACGTCAACATGGCCGTCGGCATGCACTGTGTAGGTCAGTCTCGTTCGCATGCCGGCCAATACCACAGGAGCGGCGAGACGCTGCTCGACCTCGATGATCACCTGGTCGCGTTCCGCATGCCATTGAACGCCACGAGTGTCCGTCTGCATGACGTCCAGATAATACGGCTTCCAGAGCGCGGAGTATTCCTGCGTAAGGTTGTCGATCAATGGTTTCCACAGGCCGAAACATATCGGCGAATCAATGACGTTCCGATCGCCATCGCTCCAGTTGGCTATGGCACCGAGCGCCTTGTCAAACCGAAGCACCATGGCACCGGCGCGAATGGTCAGATACCGTTCGTCTTCGACGGTGGACAATGTTTGGCGAACGGGAGAGGTCACGGCGAGCGCCGACCCATCATTCGAACGCACCGGGCCATAGCCACCCTGACCGGCATGCAGCCGGAACTGGTAGGAGCCCAGCGGCTCATCCGGATCACACCACTCATGCTGTTCCACGGACAGCACGGTAACCGTGAGCATCGCTTCACCGCCATGGTGTTCCAGCAGCGCTTCACGGCGCAACGGTATGTCCATGTGACCGAGCGGGGGCACGGGCCCCACCTCCAGCAGTGTCGTGTCCACGATTTCACCATCCACACTTATAGACACCCGCAGCCGAGTGTCGGACAAATCAGTGAAATACCGACGACTATCAATGCCAAGCAGAGCGGTGCCATCCTCCTCGGTATAGGTGCAGCTGACCTTCACCGGGCAAATCACCTGCCGATATTCAGCAAGCCCCGGACTGGGCTCCTGCCAGGGGAACACCAGACCGTCCACGCAGAAGTTTCCGCCGGTGGGGTAATCGCCGAAATCCCCGCCGTAGGCATACCACAGGTCGTCCAGCCCATTAGGGTCCACGCCTTTGGCCTGCACCTCACGCTCGGCCAATAGCGCCAAACGATCCCCTCTCATTGCCACCGCATGATCGGACCATTCCCAGACAAAATGGCCCTGGATACTCGGCCAACGGTCGAACACCTGCTGGTATTCGCTCAGCCCACCGGGACCGTTGCCCATCGAGTGCCCGTATTCGCAGATCACACGAGGCTTATTAGCCGGATGCTCTCCGAAATCGTTCATCTGGGAGACACGCGAATACATGGTCGACAGCACGTCCACCGATTCGCCGAAACGATCTTCCTCATAATGAACAGGACGAGATGGGTCAAGTTGCCGGCACCGTTCAGCAGCGGCACGGAAATTGCATCCGAATCCAGACTCATTGCCCAAAGACCACATTACTATGGAGACATGGTTGCGCTGCTGCATCACATGCCGCTCGATGCGATCGACATAGGGAACTTCCCATGCCGGGTCATCGGTGATGAGTGCGATGTCGCCCACGTTTTCGAATCCATGACATTCCAAATCGGTTTCGGCCATGACCATAAGGCCCAGTTCGTCGCACATCTCATAGAACCGCGGATCGTTGGGATAGTGTGACGTACGCACGGCGTTGATGTTGTGCCGTTTCATCATTTCCAAATCACGGCGCACGCGCTCCATACTGACCGCACGCCCATGCCTCGGGTCGCTATCGTGCCGGTTGACCCCGTGCATGGTGAAGTACGATCCGTTCAGGTACATCAGCCCATCCTCGACGGTGACTTCGGCCAGTCCGAGGTGATGCGGCACGATTTCGTCAGAACCGTCCCGCCCGACGATGCGCATACGCATGTCATACAGGAACGGATGTTCGGGATTCCAATATTCGGGGTCAGGAATATTCATTACGGCACGTTCGCCCGAATCCGAATGCGCGGCGGACACGATATTCCCGTCACGCAGAATGGTCCATTCGACGCAGGACTCCCCTTCGGTCCAAGCCTGCACGGTGACCCGTGCGAGCGTATCATCCACACGATGAGTACGAACCATGAAGTCCTTGAGATGCGTCTGAGGTCGTCTGACCACATACACGTCACGGAAGATGCCGGATGCCCACCACATATCCTGATCCTCAAGATAGGTACCATCCGAATACTGCAGCACCGTGACCACGAACAGGTTCAACCCCGCATGCACCGCATCGGTCACGTCGAATTCCGCCGACAAGCGAGAGCCCTTCGTCATGCCGACGTATGTGCCATTGACATGAATCTCAGCATAACTGTCCACACCATCGAAACGCAGAATAATGCGCTCACCATCTGCAGCCGGCTGCATATTCACCATCCGCTGGTACACGCCCGTAGGCGTGGTGGACGGCACCAGCGGCGGGTCGACGGGGAACGGGAACGGCTCGTCGGTATAGTGCAGACCCCCATACCCGTCAAACTGCCACATATGCGGCACCTGCACCTCATCCCAATCATCGGCGATTGACAGCAACGCCTGCTGTGGCACGGTGGCCGGGCCATTGAATAGGCGGAACCGCCATGCACCGCTCAGGCTCTGATAACCGTATGAGCGTTCGCGCTCATAGGTAGAGGCATCCGCCTCACACTCATATCCGAAGAAATAGGCGTGCGGGGCAAGACGGTTACGACCGGTCAGGGAGGGATTCTCCCAATCGTTCTGCTTGCTCATCATGTGATGTACTCCTTTGCGCAAGTCCGCCACATCCCGCAAATCGGCATTCTTCCACTCGTATACGCCCGATGACGGACGTATACAAGTGGGATTACCAGCAATCCGAATCGTTGCGGGTCGTGGTTGACGCTTCTGGGATTAGGCGACAATGCCGATCAGATCGGAGAACCGTTCCAAGTTCCATGTGCCAAGCCCGGAACGTATGGCGATCTCGCCGAATGCGGCGGAGTCCATACCTCCGGCAGTCGCGGCTTGCAAACCGGCTTCGGCGTCCTCGACCACCAAACACTCCGCAGGCGCGCGGTTCAGAAATTCGGCCGCCTTGACGAACACTTCGGGGTCGGGCTTGGAACGGGTAATGTTCGTACCGTCTGAAATGGCATCGAAGAAATCCGACAATCCCAGCTGGCCAAGGATGAATTTCGTGTTCCGGCTGGATGAGCCGATGGCAAGGTCAAGTCCCATGGCACGGAGCTTGTGCAGTGTGTCGGCCACACCTTCCAACATGTCGTCGGGTCCCATCTGTGTAAGCATGGACTTGTATATCTCGTTCTTCTTGTCGGTCCAATGAATCTTCTCTTCGTCACTCATTGTGCCGTCATACCGTTCGAGGATGATATCGAAGCTGGCCATACGGCTCACGCCGCGCAACCGTTCATTCACCTGCTCGTCGAAGGGAATGCCGAGCTCGTCGGCCACCTGCTTCCATGCCAGGTAATGGTATTGGTCGGTACGGCAGATTACGCCGTCGAGATCGAAAATGATGGCTTGATAACGCATGGATGGCTCCTTTGCTCATTTGCGAATGATTGTGGTGTGTATGGCGTGAATCAGACGGGCAATCAACCCGAAACCTCGCCGGATGGTTCGGGAACAGGCGTGTCTGTGGGCTGTTCGTCTTCGGAGGACGCAGCCAGATTGGAGATGACGACCGCCACGAGGATGATCGTGCATCCGACAATCATGCGTGGGGTGACCACCTCGCCTAGCAGCAGAATGGAGAACAGTGTGCCGAACACGGACTCCATTGACAGGATGATCGCGGCTTTGGTCTCGTCGATATACTGCTGGCAGGCGGTCTGCAACAGATAGCAGATGGTGGTACTGACCACGCCGAGGTACAGCACACTCCACCATCCGTCGGTCGTCGGCGTCAGATGCACCTGGCCCATAGCCACCATCGCAACCACAGACAGCACGAATGCGGTGACCATCTGCACGCAGTTGAGAACCGTCGCACGGTACCGCTGCACGAACAGACCGGTGAAGAAGATTTGGAAGGCAAAGCCAACCGCGCACAGCAGTGACAGTGCGTCTCCCAAACCGAGCGTCATATTGCCGTTCAACGAAAGCACCGCCACGCCGACAACGGACAAGCAGGCCCCCAGTACGCCACGCCATCCGACGCGTTTGCGCAGCACCAGGAAGGCGATGAACGGCACCATCACCACATTCAATGCGGTGAGAAATGCGTTCTTGGACGGCGTGGTGTATTGCAGGCCGATAATCTGCAGCGCGAAGGCCGCGAACAGCGCGATGCCCATAAGCACACCGGCACCAATTTCTTTGAGATTGATGTTCCGGAACTCGCGTACGCTAATAAAGCTCATCAGCACCGCACCAAGCAGGAATCGGATGGCCATGATCTGCATGGGCGTCAGGCTATTGAGCGCGATATCGCTGGCGACGAATCCACCGCCCCAAATCGCGGTCACGACAATCAGGCCGGCAACGGCCATACCCCGCTTCATGACACATCCTTCACGCCGGGCACGGTCACGGTCTCGCCGTTGATGCGTAAGATGGCGGACGGTCCGTCAAGCACCTCCACATCGACACCATTGGTCGCACCGACACGAATCTCGAGCCACGACTCCCGGTTGTGCAGACGGAATGTCAGCGACGACCATTCGTGGGGCATGTGGGGCGTGATGGACAATACGCCATCGTCGTCCATGTTCACTCCGGCGAACCCGAACACGACCGTTTGCCATACGCCACCGGCATTGGCCGCGTGGATGCCCTCACGGGTGTTGCGCTGCAGGTTGAGCAGGTCGAGCATAGCCGCACGTCGCAGATAGCGGTAGGCCTTGGAATCGTCTCCAACCTTCAATCCCATGATCGCGTAGATGCTGGGGCTCAATGACGACCCATGCAACGTGCGCTTTTCGTAGTAATGATAGTTGGTTTCGATTTCCTGCTGGGAGAATTCGTTGCCGAGCAGGTGCAGCAGCATCACCACATCAGGTTGTTTGATGATCTGCGTCTCGCTGGTTTTGAATTGCTTGAGCGCCGCAGGCCGTACCGGCCAGTCGTTCTTGTCGTATTCTTCGATGGTCACCGGCTCCAGATCGAAATAGCCCTCGAACTGTTCGAGCAGGTCGGTGTCCTCCTTGCGGGGCAAATAGATCTTCGACTGTATGGCATCCCACGATGCAAGCTCGGCATCCGTCAATCCGGTGGCGGCAATCAGTGCCGCATAGTCGTCCGGATGTTCGCGCTGCATGCGGTCGACGAGCGCGATTACATATCTCATGTTCCAACGCGCCAAATAGTTGGTGTACGTATTGTTGTCGACGGGCTCATGCCATTCGTCGGGACCGGTTACCTGGGTGATTTCGTAACGTCCGGCGTCTTCCTTCCATTCGCACCGGCTTGCCCAGAAACGGGCGGTCTGCGTGAGAATCTCGGCACCACGACCGTATAGGAACGAGGTATCCCCGGTGATGGTCGCGTAGTTCGCGATGCCGAAAGCCACGGCAGCTGTCACGTGATGCTCATAGACGGCCACATAGCAGCGGTAGCAGGTGCCATCCGGCTCGATGGTCCAGTCCGGGCATTGTTCGCTGCCATCATCAGCGGATTCCCACGGGTATTGCGCACCCTGGAATCCGTTCTTGGCCGCGTTGGCCTCGGCTGCGCCGAGCAGACGGTACCGGTAGGACTCGAGGTGCCGGGCCGTCTGGGGGAACACATAAGCGAAAAACGGAAGCATAAACAGTTCGGTGTCCCAGAAGGCGTGGCCGCCATATTCTTCGCCGGTGAGCAGCTTGGCACCCACATTGACCCGGTCATCATGTTCGTTGGCGGTACTCATCAGGTGGAATACGTTCAACCGAATCGCACGATCAAGCTCAGGATCTCCCTCGATATCGATGTTGGCCTGCCCCCACATCTTGCGATAAATATCGGCATGAACCTCGAATTCACGCTCGAACCCTTCGGCAACGAAGTCCTCGACCTCACGGCAGGTGGTGGCGTGCAGTTCGTCGGCCGGAGTGTCACGTCCATCGAACATTGCCACGTATTTGGTCAGCACCACGCTGTCGCCTTCATCGGCACGGAAGTCGCAGAATTCAACGCCTTGCTCGCCAAAGGCATGGAACACACGATTGCCCAACACATCCCGATCTCGGCAGGTGCCTTCAAGATGGCTGCCGACACCCACGTGCAGATTCTCATCACGCGTGGCGACCTCCATATACACCCCGTTCTCACCGAGCGGCTCATTGGCGGTGACAACGGTGTGCTTGACCTTGAAACGGGGCGCATCATAGAAGTTGATGATGGAGCCGTCGGTAATCTGCTCCACTTCGATTAGACCTGAGTAATTGAGCGGCGTGACCCACAGTCGCACAGCCATACGATGTGCATGCGCACGGCTGACGAAACGTACGCCTTCAATCAGGGTTTCACGTCCTTTCGGGTCACGCAGACGCACCCGTTTGACCAAAGCCGCGTGCTTCAGGTCAAGTGCACGACGGTATTCGAGGATCTCGCATTCGTCGACACCGATGAGCTGCTTTTCCACGTACAGGCGGATGCCAAGCCAGTTGGGCAATGTCGCAAGTTCCTTCATGAACGTTTCGGACTTGTCGAACACCCCGTTGACGTACAGGTAAGGCAACGTGGGCTTGTTCCCTTCCTCATGGCTGCCACGAATGCCCAGATATCCGTTCGATAGGGCGAACAGACTCTCGTACTGCAGGTTGCGGTCAGGCTCATAAGCGTCCTCGCTCACCATCCAGCCGTCTGTTGGCAGCTCGAACCCGAGTGCGGTGGAAAACGAATCGCGAATCATGGTGTCATACTCCTTGGTGCGGTTTGGGCGCACTTGGCCCGGGCCGAGACCGATGGCCCGAAACATTTCGTGCGTGGGGGCATCATTCGCCCCGGAAACAGTTCAGGCGACCACAGGAGTGACCGAGCAATGGGGCTCAGCCACCCTTGGCCCGCCAACGGTATTACTTGATGGAACCTGAGGTACCTTCGACGATGTACTTCTGGCCGGAAAGGAACGCAACCACGGGCGGGATGATCATCACCACGGTGATGCACAGCATCGGGATGATCTGGGTCTGGTGCACGCCCTTGAACGAGGCCAAGCCCAACGCCAGCGTGTACTTGCTGCGGTCCTGCAGGAAGATGAGCGGTCCGAGGTAGTCGTTCCATACGGTGATCATGTTGAGCACACCCACCAGAATCAGACAGGGACGCATGATGGGCATGTACACCTTCCACCAGATCTGCAGGTCGTTGCAGCCGTCGATGCGCGCAGCCTCCTCGTATTCCTTGGGCACGCCGAGCAGGAACTGGCGCATGAGGAAGATGTAATACGCGGAGCCGAAGAACGAGGGCACAATCAGCGGGAGCAATGTGTTGATCCAGCCGAAAGCCTTGAACTCCATGTACTGCGGGATCATGGTGACGTCCCACGGAATCATCATCGTGCTCAGCAGAATCATGAACAGGATGTTCTTGCCCTTGAAGTTGTAGCGGGCGAAACCGTAGGCGACCAGCGAGCAGGAGAGCACAGTGCCGAGCGTGTTGAGCACGGTGACAATCACCGAGTTAAGCAGGTACTTGCCGAACGGCTGCGCATCCCATGCTTTCGCATAGTTCTCCCATTGCCATTCCTTCGGGAACAGACTCGGCGGATAGGCGATGGCCTCAGCCGATGTCTTGAACGTGGAGAACAGCATGTAGACGAACGGGGAGAGGAAGTAGATCGCCACCATGACGAGCAGGGCGTAGATCACGACCTTGGAACGGAGCGACATCTTCATCGCGCTACCTCCTTGCCCTTTGCCTTCTTACCCTTCTTGGCCTTGTTCTTGTTTGCCGTGGACTCGTAGAACACCCACGTATCGGAAGATTTGAACACCAGCGCGCTAAGCAGCAGGATGATGATGAACATGACCCATGCGTTGGCGGAGGCGTAGCCGAGCTTGTGGAATTTGAAGGCGTTGTTGTAGGTCATCAGTCCGTAGAAATATGTGGACTTCATCGGACCACCGTTCGTCAGCAGCATGACCAGGGTGACCTGCTGGAACGAACTGATGATTGACGTGATGAGATTGAACAGGATGGTCGGGGTGATCATTGGCAACGTAATGCTGAAGAACTGACGCGCCGGGCCGGCACCGTCGATGGCGGCGGCCTCGTACAGGTCAATGGGAATGTTCTTGATATCCGTGTAGAAGATCAGCATCATCGAACCGACGCCGAACGCGCTGGCGAAGATGACCGCGATGATAGCCCACTTCGGGTCGACCAGCCACTGCGGGCCGTCGATGCCCAGCAGGGACAGCAGGTAGTTGATCACGCCGTAATTGCCGTTCAGCAGCCATCCGAAGATGATGGATACGGCGACGCCGGAGATGACAGCCGGGATGTAGAAAATCGTGCGGAAAAACTTCGCACCCTTGACCGGCTGGCTGATGAGCATCGCGAGAACCAGGGCGATAATCATGTTGAGCGGCACGAAAATCGCGGCGTACTTCAGGCTGATGGACAGGGACTTGAGCACCTGATCGTCGGTGGTAAACATCTCGATGTAGTTGCCTAGGCCACGGAATTTGGGGGTTCCGGTAATCGACCAGTCAAAGAAGCTCATGACGAACGATAAGACGAGAGGTCCCAACGTGAATACTAGGAACCCGATGATCCAAGGAAGGATGAACAGGTATGGCCAGGCCCGTTTATTGACCTTTGCTAGCACTTTCATAATGGTCCTTTGCCCAGATGGTCATCACTTCAGCGCTTCGGTGATGGCCGAAGCGGGATCTTCGAGGGAGGAGGGGTTGTACATCTTCTCGAAGGAGAGGGCAAGCTTGTCGGAGATCTCGGACCATCCCTTGACCTTGAAGCTGGAAGGGCTGTAGCCGTCGGACTGTTCCAGCATCGAGTAGAACGGCTTGTACTGGCTCTTGTCAGTGATGCCCTCGGACTCGACCACGCTGGTCAGCACGGGCAGCTCGCTGCCGATTCGAGCCTTGTTTGAGTCGGCATTGGCCCAGTACTTGATGAATTCCCAAGCGGCATCTTTGTTCTTGCTGCTCTTAGCGATGGAGATGCCGGACGAGCTCAGGATGGACACGGAATCATGGTCTGAGTCGGCGAATGCGGGGATATCGACCACACCATAGTTCAGGCCGTCCTCGTCTAGGGTGCTGAGGGCCCAGGAACCGTAGATGTACATGGCGGTCGTGCCGGCGCGGAACTCATCGGTGCCGTTGCCTTCTGTGGCCACCGCGGAACCATCCTTCTCCATGTCCTGGAACATCTGATAGGTGTCGATGGCCTTGGCGGAATCGATGTTGCCTTCGAGGGTGCCGTTCTCGTCGCTGTAAGCGGTGTCGTTGCTCCACAGGTACATCTCGAAGTCATACGGATCGGGCTTCATCTGGAAGGAGAAGCCTTTGGCATCGGTCTTGCTGGAAATCTTCTTGGCAGCCTTCTGCAGGTCGGTCCAAGTCCAGTCATTGGTCGGCGCTTCGACGCCGGCCTGCTTGAACAAATCCTTGTTGTAGTAGAGGGCGTGCGTAGTGAAGCCGACCGGTACGCCATAGGTCTTGCCATCGTAGGAGTTGTAGTTCCACAACGTGGAGTAGAAGTCCGACTTCCAGTCGGAGCCTTCCTTTTCGATATAGCTATCGAGTGGTTCCAGACCGTCGGCGTAGGACGGGTAATTCCACATGTACATGACGTCAGGGGTATCGTTTGAGCCCATGCCGGCGCTGATCTTTGTATCGAAGTCGGAACCGTAGGCCTCAAGCGTGACCTCGATATCGTCATGCGACTCGTTGAACTGATCCACCAGCGTCTGCTGACGGTCCACATCTTCGGCCTTATCCCAAGTGGCGAAACGAATCTGCGTTTTGCCACTGGAGCTATCGGTACCGCAGCCTGCCAACAGCAGGCTCAGAGATGCAACGGTTGCGCATGCAGCAATAACGGTCTTCTTCATGTGGTTCCCAAACATCTTTTCTCCTTTGAAAGAGTGGATGGAATTATCTGTGTTATCGACAGCCATAAGGTCTGACGTTTTGTGTGACTTGCCTCATTGCTTGCTATGAAGATAACAGATTTCAAAAAAATATGCAACCGGTTGTCCTGTGTGTTGCGAGACATTGGGTTACAATCGTTTCATATAGCATTGCATTACTGTTGCATTCAAAGGAGAATTATGACCGTGGCAAAGCGCAATCGCGTTACTTTGGCCGATGTCGCTAAAGCCGCAAATGTCTCACGTTCCACCGCCTCGCGCGCTCTGAACAATTCTCCACGCATTAGCCGCGAGACCACCGCACGCATCAAGAAAATCGCGGATAGCATGGGCTTTATTCCCAATGCACAGGGCCGCGCACTGGCAGTGGGCCGCAATGAGACCATCGCCATCCTCATTACCGAGCCGCTCGACGAGCTTTTCGACGATCCGACCTATGCGATGTTTATCAGCGGCATCACGGAGAAACTTAGCGAATCGTCATATCTACCGGTATTATTGCAGGCATCCACCGATTTCGAACGTCATCGCGTGCAACAACATCTGGAACGACGCTCATTCGACGCGGTTATCGACATTTCCCCCTACGCCAACAACTATTTGCTGGAGGAAATGTACAAACTGCGTATCCCTTGCGTAATGCTTGGCCAGATGGAGGATCGCTCATATGAGGGTATTTTCTCCAGCGTCTATTCCGACGACACGTATGGAGCCCAAATCGCCGCCCAAGCCATGCATGACGCCGGACGTCGGCATCCCATATCGATTTTGGGACCGCGCTCCAACCCGGCATCCCCCGATCGGCTCACCGGCTATCGACGTGTATGCGGTGACGAACTGCCCGACGACAGGGTACTGTTCACCGGATGGGATGCGACCGCCGGCTTTTCCGCAATGATGCAACTGCTGGATACACATGACGATATCGACGGATTGCTGGCTGGCTCCGATCGTATCGCCGTAGGTGCCATCGAGGCGATTCGACAGCGCGGGCTAACAGTTCCGGACGATATCGCCGTTGTCGGATTCGACGACCATCCAATCGCCGAGCGTTGCAATCCCCCGCTTACCACCGTGCAACAGCCGTTGCGAGAAGAGGGCTCCACGGCAGCCGACCTTGCCATGCGCATGATTGACGGAGAGGCCGCCACCACCGTCATCAAACACATGACACTGGTACGGAGAAAGTCGCTGTAAACACTATCCTTCACATCGCCATAGGGCACTGGCGCGCCCGACACTCGATATAGTTCTCACGTTGACTGAGACAACCGGTTGCATTACGCTTATGGAACGTGAGAGCAGACATCGCAGTCTTTTCAATGGCCTTATTGGCCTTGTTTCCTATCATCAACCCTGTCGGCGCAGTGGCCAGCTTCGCCACCCTTACCGCCGACCTGCCCAAGAAAGAACTCCGTTGTCAGGCGCGGTACACATCCCTGTATGTGTTCGCCATATTGGCGGCGTTTACCATCCTCGGCTCGTTCATTCTCGACATGTTCCACCTGGAACTGCCCGCCATTCAAATCGCAGGTGGTTTTGTGGTGGCGCATTCTGGGTATCGAATGCTGGTACCGGCCTCTGATCATGGCGATCCGGAAGCGCATCAAGACAATGACATCGCCTTTACACCGATGGCACTGCCACTAATCGCCGGCCCCGGCGCCATCGGCGAAGTCATCGGCCTATCGGCCCGGTATACGGAACCTCGTGAGCGGCTGGCCATCCTTATCGCCGTATTGGTGATATCCATCGTCATTATGGCGCTGCTGCGCTGGTGCACACCACTGGTACATAAACTGGGGCCCGGCGGCATCCTAGGGCTTACGCGCATTATGGGTTTTATTATCCTGTGCATCGGCGTCGAACTGATGATCCACGGAGTCAGCACCCTCGCCATCGGATTATAAGTTTTCCGCTGAGATACCAAGAAGGTCCGGCAGAGTCAATCTGCCGGACCTTGTGTTATGCGAAGAGCCGTCGGCTTTTCTTATGCAAGCGCACCCATCGGATCCCACGCAGGCAGGGAAATCGCCGGCTCTTCCAAAGCCTTCTGATATTCCTCAGGAAGCAGGGCCTTGGGAACGGCGACCTCGTAGACGTACTCGGTGAACCAGTCATCGGACATGGTAAAGTAGCCCTTATCGGCAATCTTGGCGCCCCAAGAATTCTCCACACGCCAGCGACGGGTAGTAGTACCGTCGTCAGCCACATCCACACCAGCAAAGGCCATCGCGTGATCCATGGCCGAGTCACCAAAGCGCACGCGCTGCTCCTTCGACAAATCAAAGCGCACACCGTACACACGATCGTACTCAAACAGGTCAGTGGCCCAAGCACCGGCCTCACGATCCATCATCGGTCCGCACTCAGCACCGAACCATACCGGAATGCCCTGTTCCACCAGCACGCGACGGACGCAGTCCTTCATGAACTGGTTCGGCACGTTGAGATACTCAGTGGCGTCGCCACCGACCACATTACCCAAATGCTCGATGGCTATTTTGCGTCCCTTCGGATGTTCCTTACGCGGATCGTCCACCAGACACACATAGCTTTCCAAATCGGCGGAACCCACGTACTTCTTCCAGAACTCGACCGGCGTGATCTCGCCGTCACGGTGGAACTCGTCGTCCTTGTCGGTCCACTCCCAGTCGAAGGAGACCGGCGGCTCGCCCAAGTGAATGGTAAGAATGCGGTGGCCAGCTTCCGTGGCATTCTTCACGATCTGATCGATATTCTCGGGGTTCTCATACATATGCGCAACGGCCTGTCGCAGCAGCTTGCACAACTTGTTGTTCATTGGGTCGGTGTTCTTGGAGGACTCGGTCTCCGGGAACAAATCCTTGGGCACGGCACCGTACTTCTTGTACACGTTCATGGCCATAGTCCACTGACCACCATCACCCATGACTTCACGCAGCAGATGCTGCACCAGACGGGAATCTTCAGGCTCCCCGGCCTCGACCAAGCAGGCCATATCCTTGAGGAAGTAGTTGACTCGCTCCAGCTTGTCGTAGTACATCGCATAGTTCTGGGAGAACTCGAACTGCTCCAGGTTCATGTTCTTCTTGGCCACAAAACGGGCCACGTTCAAAGAGCTGAACAGCCAGCAACGGCCGGAACGATCCTGATGGGTAGCCTCACCATTGTCCACTATCGTGGAAAAACGACGCTGCAACAGACGGGCACGATCATAGTTCTTGGCAACCTTGTCAATGCCTGCGGCGGTCACCGCGTTCATGGCAATTCGGTTCGTCTCATCTGCGGTAAACGAATCGCGCAACGACTGCAGGTCTTCCACACTCAGCTTGGTGATTTCGGTCAATCGATACTCCTTACCGGTTTTCCCTTGTGTATATCAGTCTCCGTCTTCATTGAACGGAACGCCTGCTTGAGGGAGCGCATGGCGTACGGCTATTATGGCATCTTTTCGACGTTTGTGCAACCGGTTGTCTATTAGTGTTTCGCTACGATATGGATCGGCATTCCCGGCTTTTCGGGCTAGCTCGGAGTGCTCTCCGAGCCCAACAATCACGGACTCGCCTACGGCGAGACTCAATCCTACCTTCGGCGTCCCTCACGGTCTTACGACCGCGAGCCAGGCCTACGAACAGCCCACCGGGCTGTTCGCTTCACGGCCTGTCGCCTCAGGCGCGCTGATCTTTCAGGCCAAAGCTCTCCGACTGACTGCCTACGGCAGACTCAACATCACCTCGCCGCTGCCGCGGCTCGGCGCACTCGCGAAAGAGCCCACCGGGCTCTTTCTTATGCGAGTGCGCCCATCGGATCCCAAGCCGGAAGCATGGTGGCGGGCTCTTCTAGAGCCTTCTGGTATTCGGCTGGGAGCATGCTCTTCGGGACGGCTACCTCGTAGACGTATTCGGTGAACCAGTCGTCGGACATGGTGAAGTAGCCCTTGTCGGCGATCTTGGCGCCCCAAGAGTTCTCCACGCGCCAGCGGCGGGTGGTGCCGTCGTCGGCCACGTCAACGCCGGCGAAAGCCATGGCGTGGTTCATGGCGGAGTCGCCGAAGCGCACGCGGGCTTCCTTGTCCAAATCGAAGTCCACGTCGTACACGCGGCCGTACTCGAACAGGTCGGTGGCCCAAGCGCCGTTCTCACGGTCCATGAACGGGTGGCAGTCGGCACCGAACCATACCGGAATGCCCTGCTCAACGAGAATCTGCTTGACGCAGTCCTTCATGAACTGGTTTGGCACGTTGAGGTACTCGGTGGCGTCGCCGCCAGCCACATTGCCGAGGTGCTCGATGCCGATCTTCTTGCCCTTGGCGTGCTCGGTGCGCGGATCGTCCACCAGGCACACGTAGTCCTCAAGATCAGCCGGACCCACGTACTTCTTCCAGAACTCAACCGGCGTAATCTCGCCGTCGCGGTGGAATTCGCCATCCTTGTCGGTCCATTCCCAGTCGAAGGAAACCGGCGGCTCGCCCAGGTGGATGGTCAGAATACGGTGGCCGGCAGCAGTGGCGTCGGCAATAATCGCCTCGACCTTGGAGGCATCGCCGTCAGCGGCGTACATGTGCGCCACGGCGGTGTGCAGCATGTGGCGCAGCTGGATGTTCATTTCACCGGTGTTCTTGGAGGATTCGGTCTCCGGGAACAGGTCCTTGGGCACAGCGCCGTACTTCTTGTACACGTTCATGGCCATGGTCCACTGGCCGCCATCGCCCATCACGTCGGCGAGCAGGTGCTGCATCAGGCGGGAGTCGGAAGGCTCTCCGGCAGCCACCAGAGCGGCCACATCCTTAAGGAAGTAGTTGACGCGCTCCAGCTTGTCGTAGTACATCGCGTAGTTCTGGGAGAACTCGAACTCCTTCAAGTTCATGTTCTTCTTGGCCACGAAACGGGCCACGTTCAGGGAGCTGAACAGCCAGCAGCGGCCGGAGCGATCCTGATGGGTGGCTTCGCCATTGTCAACGATGGTGGAGAAACGACGCTGCATCAGACGAGCGCGGTCATAATTGCGAGCCACCTTGTCGATGCCGGCGGCGGTCACCGCGTTCATGGCCAGACGGTTGGTGCCGCTCTGTGCGAAATCGCCGCGCAGGGTATTCAACGCTTCGTCGGTCAGAGGCGTCAATTCACTCATGTCATACTCCTTCTGTGATGGTGCGCTTGTGGCGCAGATTCAAACGAATACGGCACCTGGCTCGAAAGCGCAGGTGCCGTAATTCTTACCGCTAGTAGTCTAATCGAAGGCCTGTCATTCGCCGTTCTGCTCAGATACGGCCGGATTCTCCTGAGTCGGGGCCTCCGGTTCGCCCTGTGTCTGGTGCTCGGACGGCTCAGACGATTCGGACTGCTCATTCTGCGCAGCCGAATCAGCCGAATCAGCCGAATCAGCCGGTGCCGCATCTGTCTCATTGTGATCGTCGGCAGCCGACTCGTTTCCGCTCAACTCACCCGGCTGGTCATCGGCCTCGTTGTGTACAGGCTTGACTTCCGGGACGGGCGCAACCACCGGCAATGCCGCCGCGGCAGAGGCTTCCTGATCCTGACCAGAGGCCGCCGCATTACCGCCGAAAGCGAATCCGGAGAACGCCTGCGAGAACATAGAACGCAGTTCCGAAACACGCTGGGTGATGACGGACTCGCGTTCCTGCAGATCGGCGATGCGCTTGGACAGACCGTCAAGCTCGCTTTGGGCGGCGGCGCGACGCTCCTCGATCTGCGCATCGGCTTCCTCGCCCGCCTTATGTACGATTGCGGCGGCCTGGATGTCCGCCTCCTCGCGCTTGGACGCGGCATACGAATCGGCTTGGTCGCGAGTGTTCTTGGCCTGACCGACCAACTCATCGGCTTCCCGCTTGGCCGCCACACGACGCTCTTCGAGGTGCTGCAGCAGTTCGTTGACCTTCTTCGTGGCCTCATCCTGCTGAGCGGCGATGTCGTGACGGATCTGCTCGACCTCGGCGTTGACCTGGCTCATCGTGCTGGTGCGCTTGACCTCGGCCTCATCAGTGATTTCCTGACCCTTGGTTTTGGCCGCATCAATGATTTCGCTGGCCTTGCGCTGGGCTTCGGTCATCATCTTGGACACTTGCTCGCGCACGTCGGCGAGCTTCTTGTTGGCCTCGGCGAGCGCCGCCTCAATCTGATCGTTGGAATCAGACTTAAGCTTGGTGATCTCCTCATTGGCGCTTTTGCGCATTGCGGCAACCTGCTGGGTCGCCTCCGCCTTCATGTCGGCGATTTCGCGCTCTTGAGTGGAGCGTTCGGAAGCCATCTTCTTGGTGTGCTCTTCGCGCGCGTTGCTGAGCTCAAGCTCGACGGTCTGACGCTGTTCGGTGATGGTCTTGGCAGTTTCGGAGCGCAGTTGTGCGGCATCCTCGTTGGCGGAGGTGGTCACTGATTCGGCCTGATTGCTGGCGTTCGTCAGAATCGAGGCGGCCTTGGCATTGGCGTCGTCAACAATATGCTGGGCATCCAGCTTGGCGTTGTTGATCAGTGTTTCGGCCTGAGCCTGAGCCGTGGTACGGATGGAGGACGCGTCCTGCTTGGCGCGTTCCAGCAGTTCGGTACTCGTCTGTTCGGCGGAGGCAAGCATCTGCTGGGCGTTCGCTCCCAAGGAAGCGAAGCTGTTGCCTTCCGGCTTCTTGTTCTTCTCTTCCTGAAGTTGGGCCTGCAGTTGCAGAATACGGTCGTCATCCGCCGCAATCTGCTCACGCATGCTGGCCAACGTCTGCTGCGCACGCTTCATACTCTCCTGAGTAGCGTCGAAGGCAGCATCAACCTTCTCCTTGTCATATCCTCGCAGCACCACCGGGAAACGATCCACCATCGCTGTTTATTCCTTTCGCACACGCATAAAGCTCTTGGCACATCCTTGCAGCACTCTAGCGCATCGCACTGGCGCTGAGCGTTGAGCGACGCGCAATCGTTACAATGCGTGCGAACCATGTTCTATTCCGGCGTGGCGCACAGCGTGCTAGGCGATGAGGATGTCGGAGCTGGAGGGCTTGAGATAGTAGCGCACGGCTTCGCGCACCACATCACGGCCAGCGGCGATCTGCTGGTCGAGTGGTAGACCATGCTGGCTGGAATGCGCCGGAACGACCGGAGGGAAGCTGACGAATCCGCCCAGCACCCGCTCCTGGGTGGCGGTCCAGTTGAGCAAGTTGTAGAACAGCGAATTACATACGAACGTACCTGCGTCCGAACTCAAGGTGGCCGGAATCGAATCGTCCGTGAAATCATTCAGGATCGAGCGCAACGGCAGGCGGGTCCAATAGGCGGCCGGGCCATTGGGATCGATGGGTTCGCGGCGTGGGATCACGTTGTCCGCGTCTGGCTTGATCGCGTCCATCAGGTTGGTGGCGCATCGTTCAAGCATCACGCCTCGGGCTGCGTGCTTGAGCCCGGTGGCGATGACGATATTGGGCTTGGTGGCCTCAATCGTCTCTTTCAGCGTGGGCCAGGCTTTGGCGAAGCTCACCGGGATGCTGACGGCATGAACGGTGACGGCGACCTGCTCCAACGGATCGTCCGGAGCAGAGGAGACGCCCAGTCCCTGCTCGGCGATGGCCTTGGGCACTTCGACGGCGGGATTGACCTCCACGCCGTCATAGTGGTCGAAGCCGGAGATCACAACATTGAGTTCACGCATAATGCCAGTCTAGCGACGCATCTGGCCGGCCGCTTGGGCCAGCAGGGCGTGCATGCGGGCGCGGGCCTCTTCCTTGGGATCACGACCGAGAATCTCCTCGGCGATACGCTCAGCTGTGGGAATATCTTCCAGCGTGGTGATCTTCAGGTTGGTTTCCGCACCGGAGACAATGGCGACGGGTTCATCAGGCAGATAATCGACCACTACGCGCGTGTCGTCGGTGGGATGGAAGTCCGGGTCGGCGGCAGCCAAATCGTAAGCGTGACGAATCGTCGCGAAGCGGAAGGATTGCGGGGTCTGCGCGCGGAAGGTGTTCGGGCGGTCCGGCACCGACTTGACCACTTTCAAATCGCCCAGATCCTCGGTCAACAGCACGGTGTCGGTTGAGGCGTAGGCCACGGTCGCGGCCGTGAACTGGTCGAGCGCATCAATCGAACCGTCGATGGCGGACTGTTCCACGAACGGACGGACGGCGTCATGGATCAGAATCTTGGCATCGTCCGGAATGCCAGCCGTAGCCAGCATGTCGAGCGCGGCGGCGGTACTGTCCACACGTTCGTCACCACCGTCAATGATGACGCGGACTTTGGTGTAGCCCATCTCGCCAACCAACGTTTCCACTTCACCGCGCACCTTGGGATTGACCACCACCACGATGTCGCTGACGCGATCGCAATGTTCAAAGGCATCAATGCTCCAGCACACGATGGGCTTGCCGCCCACGGAGACAAGCTGCTTGGGATTATCGGGGTCGAAGCGCGTACCGAAGCCGGCGGCCAGCACCACGGCCACCACCGGCACGGTTTGCGCCGGTTTGGCACCCTGAGCGGGGGCCGGTTGGACGGTAGGCGTCTCGACGGGGGTATCGAAATCTCTCTCAGTCATAGGCACCACCGTAAGGTGAGGGCTGGCCGTCCGTGAACTGCATCACATCTTCTCCACGGAATGTGCTCGCATTCTCCGTTTAGTCACGCACGATGAGGGCGAGGAGGCGGCCTTCGTGTGTTTTGTTGGCGAGCGCGGCGCGGCGGTGCGAGTACCACAGTGGGTTTTCGAGCGTGCACATGCTGTGGCTGATGTTGTCGATGCGCTCCGCGAGCTCGGCCGGGCCTTCGCCGTCCGTACGGCACAGTTCGGCGAGTTCCGGGTCTTCCTCAAGGTACTGGGTGGCGGCGTGCACGCGCGGCATCGAATCGACCACCTGATGTACACCGGCGAAGGCGAGGTCGATCATCGCGGCTTCGGCGATGTCGATGCCGGCACCGCCGAAACGGGTCTTCGTCTTGGTCAGCGGGAAGCGCTTGATGAACTGGTCGGCGATCTCGTCGCCCACTTCATAGCAGTCGCCGCAGATGCGCGGGCCGAGTGTGGCCACGATGTTCGCCGGGTCGGCACCCTTGCTCTTCATCAGGTCCACCGTGGCGCCGATCACGCCGCGCTCCAGACCACGACGGCCGCAGTGGGCCGCACCGATGATACCGGTGACCGGGTCGCCCAGCAGCACCGGCAGACAGTCGGCCGCGAACATGCCTAGGGCGATGCCGGATTGTGCGGTGACCTGGCCGTCCGCCTCGATGACGTGCGGAGTGTCAGTCTCACCATGTGTGCCGGACACGTCGAAGCCGAAGGGGGTGTTGATGACGAACGAGTCGTCCACGTCCACAGCCACGCCGGAATGTACTTGGGAGACCAGCGATAGGCGGGCTTGCACCGCTTCGGCGAGTGCGATACGGTTCGACAGCACGGCCTCAGGTTCGTCGCCGGACTTGCCGCCGAGGTTCAGGTTGCCGTAATCGCCGGCGCTCAGGCCGCCCAGTCGCGTGGTGTACACCACCTTGATGCCGGGGGCCAGTGCGATGGGGATGGTCACCGGAATAGGGCGACCGGCTTTATCGGTAGAGCTGATGCTGTTGGAATCGAGGATTTCTTCGCTGTATTCAGGCATAAGGCATTCTTTCTTGGGTGCGGGCGGTGTTCATGATTTTCATGACCACCCCCAGTCAGCGGGGGCGGAGTGGTAGGTTATTCGGCTTTGAGGGTGGGCTTTTTGGTGCGCGAGCGGATGGCGGCGTTGATGGGCACCTGGTGCGGGCAGGGCATCGAGAACACGTGCGCCGGATTATTGATGGCGGGTACTGGCGCGCCATCGGCATCGCGCAGGCCGGTTTCCGGCACGGTAAAGACCAATGGTCTCTCGCCAGGCAGCAGGAATTCGACCTGTTGACCGGGCTCAATCTTGTTACGGCTCATCAGCGTGACACGTCCGTCTTCGTCCGCGCTCCAGCTCAGCACTTCGCCCACTACCAGCCATGAGCGGAAGTAGGCGGAGCGGTCGGTGTTCTGTGTGACCTTGTGCTCCGGGTAATAGAAGCCGGTGGAGTAGTCGCGGTGGGCCACCTTGTCGGTTTCCTCGAGCAGCCATTCGGGCAGTTCGACGTGTGGGGCCGGGCGAACGGCCGCATGTTTCCAATCGGTCTCAATCTGTTCGACCGCGGTGTTGGACTTGCGGCGCGTGGAACGGGCGTGAGAGCTCATGCCGTCGGGTTCGACGGCGGTGCCGGCCGGCGTACCAGAGGCAGTTGAGTCGACGGCATCAGCAACCGTCACGCGGTCACGTTCTGCGGCAACCGAGCCGGTGACCGAATCGGCAACCGCAGTATCAGAGCCACGGTCATATCCCTCATCGGCCACACCGGCGAACGCGGCATCAGCATTGCGCATCACTTGATCTTCGGTTCCTTGGCCAAAATCGGGGTCGCCCGGGCGAATCACACGGTCATGGAAAGGCTTCAAAACATTGCCATCAGCGTCTTCAAAACCGCGTTGAATCATGTATTCATTAACCGCGGTTTTGTAGGCGTTGGTCATGGCGGCGATATAGTAGGCGCTTTTCGCGCGGCCTTCGATTTTGAGGCTGGTGGCACCGGAGTCAATCAAATCATCCAAGTGCCCCAGCATATTCATGTCCTGCGAATTGAACAGATAGGCGCCGTTCTCGGTCTGCTCGATCGGGAAGTACTGGCCGGGGCGCTTCTCTTCCACGATCGAATACTTCCAGCGGCATGGCTGGGCGCATTCGCCGTGATTGCCATCGCGGCCGGTCAGATAGTTGGAGAACAGGCAGCGGCCGGAGAAGGCCATGCACATAGCACCGTGGACGAAGCATTCGATGTCGAGGTCATCGGGAATGTTGGCGCGAATATCACGCACGGCCTGCAAGTCCATCTCGCGGGCCAACACCACACGGCGAGCACCAAGCTCGTAGAAGGCGTTCGCAACCTGATAATTAGTCACGCCGGCCTGGGTGGAGACGTGCAGTTCCAGATTCGGAGCCACCTGACGGGCCATCATCATCACGCCAATATCGGAGACGATCAGCGCGTCCACGCCGGTGTCTTTGAGCTGGCCGACGTACTCGCGCATGGCTTCGATCTCGTTGTTGCGCGGCAGCACGTTGCAGGTCACGTACACGCGAGCGCCGCGTTCATGGGCGTAGCGCGATCCTTCCTCGAAATCCTCAAGGCTAAGGTTTTTGGGGGCCGATCGCATGCCGAAGGCTTTGCCGCCGCAGTAGACGGCGTCGGCACCATAATCGACCGCGGTTTTCAGGCCCCTCAGGTTGCCGGCCGGGGACAACACTTCGGGCTTTTTGCGGGTGGGGAGGTTCATCGTCGTATTCATCACCGCAATAGTGTAGTGGTGGCCGTGTAATGCGGGAGGGGCTACCGTTAGGCTGGATGACATGAAGATCGATATCGTGAGCGTGTTCCCCGAATACTTTGAGGTGATGAACCTCAGCCTGATGGGCAAAGCCCAGGCCAAGGGATTGTTGGAGATCAAGGCGCACAACCTGCGCGACTGGACCCACGATGTGCATCATTCGGTGGATGATACGCCAGTCGGCGGCGGGGCCGGCATGGTGATGAAGCCCGAAGTGTGGAGCGAATGTCTGGACGAACTGCTGGGATTCTCGCAGCCGTCCGGCTCCCCCGCCCCATCCGGCGCACCGGTGCTCATCTTCCCGAACCCATCGGCCCCGTTGTTCACCCAGCGCGACGCCACCGAGCTCAGCCATGCCGACCATCTGCTGTTCGGCTGCGGCCGGTATGAGGGCTACGATGCGCGCATCCCGGACTACTACCGCGCCCAAGGCGTCGACGTACGCGAATATTCGATCGGCGGCTATGTGCTGAACGGCGGCGAAGTAGCGGTGTCGGTGATGCTTGAGGCCATCACCCGCCTGATGCCCGGATTCATGGGCAACCCAGATTCGATTGTTGAGGAATCCTACACCGGCGAGGGCGCACTGCTTGAACATCGCCAGTACACCAAACCGGCCGTATGGCGTGGTATTGCGGTGCCGGACGTGCTGTTGTCCGGCGACCACGGCAAGGTGGACCGTTTTCGCCGCGACGAAGCGCTGGCCCGCACCGCCGAGATTCGGCCGGACCTTATCGCGGCACTGGATTGCAAGGCGCTGGATAAGGCCGACCGCAAGACCTTGATGGCCTTGGGCTGGGAGGTCTCCGCCGCCCATCCGCGCCGGCTCGCCGATTAATTCACCACACGGGGGGAGATTCACTACGCGGCGGAATCGTCGGAACGCTCTATATCCGAGTCGTCATCCGCGGATTCGATGTAGAAGACGGCGGTTTCGCCGTAGTTGCGGCTTTCGGTGATTTGCCAGCCTCCGGGGGCAGTGGGATCATCCGAGCGTACCGAGCGTTCGAGCATGATCACCGTGTTCTCGTTGGTGGCGCTGCCCGCCGCCAGATCGGACAGTAGCTGATTGCATTCAGCGGTCTCATAGGCATAGGGCGGGTCGATGAATATCACGTCGAATGGTTCGCCGAAGCCGCCAGCCACTTGCTCGGCTTTTTTGACCAGCACACGGGCCTTGAGCGAAGCATCCCACGAACGATTCTTCTGTAGCTGCGCCAAGGTCTTGGTAATCAGCGCCGCCGCAGGCCGGGAACTTTCCACGGCCACGAGTTCTCGCGCGCCACGGCTCAACGCTTCGATGCCCAACGCACCAGTACCGGCGAACAGGTCCAGTACACGGGCATCATCCAGCACTCCCCATGAGTCGAGGTGCGAGAAAATCGCCTCTTTGGTGCGATCCGTGGTAGGCCGGGTACCCGTTTTCGGCGTAGCAAGCGCCACACCCTTGAATCGTCCAGAAATTACACGCATAGCTTTCACTGTACAGGTTCATCTGCGCATACCAATCATGGACAACAATGGGGTGCTCGAAGCGCACCAATGATATATGCACTTCGAGTACCTCATGTACGAATGGTCTTGCCTCCACTGAAGCACATTCGAGGGCTTCCCGACCGTGATTTCCTCACGATCGGCATACGGAAAAACTATATCGTGCGATTACGGGGGCGCAGCCCTAGCCTCAGCTGGAGGTGCCTCAGCTGGAGGTCAGGAAGGTTTCGTTGCCTCGGGTGAAGTCGAGGACGGCACCGGCGAGTTGGACCTCACCTGCCAGTTCGGGGTCGGCGGCCAGAAGCTGCTCGGCACGGGTGCGGGCGTCGGCGATCATGTCGGCGTCCTTGACCACGCGCAGGAGCTTCAGGCTGGACTTGCCGCCGGATTGGGCGTCGCCGAGCACATCGCCGGCACCGCGGAATTCCAAGTCGGCTTGGGCGATTTCGGCACCGTCGAGCGAGTGGTGAATCACTTCGAGCCGTTGCTCGGCCGGGGAGCCGGGTTCCGCACGGGAAATAAGGAACGCCCACGAGTTGGTGCCGCCACGCCCCACGCGGCCGCGCAACTGATGCAGCTGAGAGAGGCCGTATCGGTCGGCATCAAAGATGACGATGCAGCTGGCCTGCTTGACGTCCACGCCGACTTCGATCACCGTGGTGGACACCAGGATCGGAGTCTCGCCGCCGGCAAAATCGGCCATCACCTGGGTTTTCACATCATCCTTGTCCCGACCGGTCAGAGTCGCAAACCGAATGCCTTGGAATTGCGGGAGTTTCTGCAACCGATCGGCGATTTCGGCCACCGCATGCAATGGCGGGCGAGCCACGGTTTCGCCGTTTTCGTCGAAGGTTTCGTAGGGGTCGTCGATGCCGATGGCGTCGGCCGCCGCGCGCGTTGCACGGCCGCCCGCAGCTGTGCGGGCACTGGAACCAGATGCTGCGGCGCGTCCGCGGGCAGAACCGGC
>OBVZ01000239.1_pt1 | contig 42121 bp, 30 predicted proteins | sample 1476241 | NCBI WGS metagenome assembly OBVZ01 (sample SAMEA2580034, study PRJEB22360) | human gut metagenome | reverse complement strand
CGCAAGGGCAATGAATTCGGTGCCGTGACGGGGCGTCCCCGCCGCTGCGGCTGGTTCGACGGCGCCGCGCTTCGCCGTGCGGTGCAGATCAACGGCATCACCGGTCTGGCTGTGATGAAGCTCGACGTGCTTGATGGTCTGGATACGATCAAGCTTGGCGTCGGCTACAAGATGGACGGCAAGGAACTCAAGGTTATGCCCTCCGGCGCCGATGCGGTTGCCAAGTGCGAACCGATTTACGAAGAGTTCCCCGGCTGGACAGAAAGCACCTTCGGTCTTACGGAATGGGATGAACTGCCGGAATCCGCCCGTCAGTATCTCTCGCGTCTTTCTGAAGTCGCCGGTGCTCCGATTGCGCTCGTTTCGACGGGGCCGGATCGCGAGCAGACAATTCTGCACGTCAATCCCTTTGCGGATTAATGCAGTGCGTCTAAAATAGCGCGCAATTTCTCGACGCAGAAGGCGGCGGGCTCCTTGAGTTCTGCCGCCTTCCGTTTTTCTCACTCTCCCTCTTTTCGACACCACCCATGTCCGATATCACCTACTCTTGGAACGAGTACATCCGTCTGAACGAAGAGCTCGTCTATAAGGTCGCCAAGAGCGGCTGGCAGTTTGACTGCCTGATCTGCCTCTCTCGCGGCGGCATGCGTCCCGGCGATTTCTTCAGCCGTATCTACGGCAAGCCTCTCGCGGTTCTCGCAACGAGCTCGTACCGCGAAGCCAAGGGCACCGTGCAAAGCAATCTCGACATTGCTGACTGCATGACAGGACTCGCCGAACTGAAAGGGAAAGTGCTGCTCGTCGACGATATGGTCGATTCCGGCAAGACGATTCAGGAAGTGGTGGCGCACCTGAAGAAGCGTTATCCGGCCATCACGGAAATCCGCGTGGCTGTTCTTTGGTGGAAGGCGCACTCCGTTCTTAAGCCCGATTGGCACTGCGTTTATTTCGAAGACAGCCCCTGGATTCATCAGCCGTTCGAATGCTATGACGATCTAGGCGCCGAGGCGTTCATTGAAGCCATTGAATCGGGTAAGACACTCGGCCGCCTGCAGTAAAACTGCAAGAGCAAGCTGATCTGTACGCGCTTGATCGAAAAGCGGCGGCAGAAGACGGAAAAGTCTTCTTCTGCCGCTTTTTTGCATTTTGAAGACGAGAGCGCCGCAGCGCATCGATTGGAATCATGAACTATTCATGGCGGCGTCACAGTACAGACATCACGCCGGCAGATAATTCCGGCGTTTCAATTGCCAAGAGGCCGAACATGCAGCGCCGCGTCTTACTGCAGTCCTCCATGGGACTGCTCATGCTTTCTCCTTGGGGTTTCGTTCGTTCCGGCGAAACGCTTCCGTCTGATGCCGAAGTTATCTCATCGTTCGGCTGGGCGACGGATGTACATCACTGCCGCAAATCCCCCGATTTCTGGGATGAGGAAGGTGTTGCCCACCACGAGTACTTTGATTTGTCGCTCGAGAAGTTCCGCAAAGCCGTTGCGTTCATGAATAAGCGCCGCCCTGACTTTGCGATTGAATTGGGTGACTTCAAAGACTGCACAAAGACGGGCAGTCGGGCGGAGACGGTGGGGCTGCTCGACGAGGTCGAAGCGGCATTCCGGCAGTTTCCCGGACCGCGTTTCCATGTCGCCGGCAACCATGACTTTGACAAAATTTCGCTTGAGGATTTTCTGGCGCACACTGAAAACTCAGACGAGATGAAGGGCCTGACGCACTATGCGTTTACCAAGGGCGGCATCAAGTACATCGTGCTGGACGCCTGCTACAACACGATGGCCGGAGAACACTATTCGGACGGCAACCTCAAATGGAGCGTGTCAATGGTGCCGGACTTCGAAGTGGAGTGGCTTCGCAAAGTGCTCGCCGAGGGATCAGAACCAGTGATTGTTTTCATTCACCAGCTTTTGAATTTCTGGGATTCGAGTCACGGCAAAATCGCGGGCAAGATTCCGGACGGCTATTTCATCCGCAATGCGGCCGAGGTGGTGGACGTGCTGGAGCAAAGCCGTCGGGTGCTTGCAGTCTTCAGCGGGCACTACCATTCAGGATGGTATTCCGAGCGCCGCGGCATCCACTACATTGTTGGCAAAGGGATGGTTGAAAACGATGCCGCACACAATGCGGCGGGTGTGGTCAAGATTGATAAAAATCTCAATATCTTTATTGAAGGACTCGAAGACGAACCGTCTCGAAACCTCACTAAGAGCGCTTTCACCAGCCTCTAAAGACCGCTGCGGCTGATCTGCCTCAGGCGCTCGCGGCATCATCGGCAGCCGCGGCTGACTTTGGTGTTCGTCCGCGCCGGGGCTTTTCATTGAGCAGCGGCGAAGGACCTTGGGGCAGCAGCGCGAGCGACAGATCGAGCTGAGCCCCCAGCACTTCGAGCGCTTTGGAGAGCGCATCGATTTTTGTGGGATGCGCGAGATCAAAGAGTCTCGCGGCTTCCTGACGCGTAATGCCCAGTGCGCGGGCAACATCGGCGGCTTGAACCTGAAGCGCCCACGCCCGTTCAATAAAGCGGGCCTTTCCCTGCGCAAAAAGCGGCAGCACGGCTTCGCCTTCACCCGCATGCGCCCTTTGGCAGACGGGGACGGCTTCAGAACCCTTAAGCAGCAGACGGGCGAGCGCCGTCAGCGCCTTTTCGGGGGCTTCCGTGCGGGCCTGCGCAGGCGAGTCCGCAGTGAAGTTCGCCGAGGAGAGCTCCGGGAACACGACGTTCCAACGTGCCTGACGACGTTCAATGCGGTAGCGGAAGCGAACGGGAATCTGCATGGCCAAGAGAAATACAAAAACGACTCGGAGCAGCATGCGGGCAGAGCATCGGAGCTGTTTGCACATGCCGGTCACGCGCCAAGTGTAGTGGATTATCTATACCGATTTTGGTATTCTCCGGCGCGCCAAGATGCAACACCTAAACGATAACCCTAGTGTTGGGGATTTTGTTCGGTATGCAGCCTAGGCAATGACCCTGTTTTCAACTTCCTCTCCCGTCTTTATGTCCCAGCTTCAAGACCGCATTGCCGGCGCGCTTGCCGGCATGGTGCTCGGCGACGCGTTCGGCGTCCCGGGCGAGCTCTGGCCGCGCGCCAAGGTGCGCGAACGTTTCGGCCGCATCACCGAATTTCTCGACGGTCCCGCCGACAACATCGTGGCCTGCTACTTCAAGGCCGGACACTACACCGATGATTCTGCGCAGGCCTTCGTGGTGCTCAATGCCATTGAAGCGGCGAGCACGGTGCCGCCGGTGCAGACGCTCGCCAAGGATCTGATTGCCTGGGTTGAGTCCATGAACGGGTTTGAGATTAATTTGCTCGGACCGTCATCCAAGGCTTCGCTCCTTGCGTGGGTCAAAGGGGAAGACGCCCTTCCGGTCACCAAACTTTCGCTCACCAACGGGGCGGCAATGCGCATCGCTCCCGTAGGCTGTCTGATCGAAGCCGGCGAACATGAAAAAATCGCCGAGGCCGCTGCCCGAGTGAGCCGTGTGACGCATTCAACCGACGTGACGATTGCCGGCGCTGCAATGGTGGCGCAGGCCGTGGCCAGCGGGGTGGCGGGCCGCAGCTGGGAGCAGACGCTCGCCGATGTGAAAACCATTTTCCCGATAGCGTCCGCCAAGGGAGAACCAACCTGGGCCGCAAGCATTCTGGCGCGCCTTGAAGTGTTTGAAGAACTCGTCCTCAAGCGCCGCGAGGCTTACGATGACGAGGCGGTTTCACGCTTTATCTACGACGTGATCGGCACCGGCACGATGACGAGCGAGTCCGTGACCGCTGCACTCGCGCTGGCTTTCTGGGCACAGAACCCGAAGAAAGCTGCTGAAATCGCCGCCAATATGGGCGGGGACACCGATACCATCGGCTGCATGGCCGCTGCAATTTGCGGCGCGCATTGCGGCATCGGCGGGATTGCGGCTGAGACGGTCGAATTTTTGGAAAAAACGAACGGCCTCCATTTCGGCGAACTGGCTCAGGGCGTCATGAAGACCCGTGCAGTCTTCACGCTTTAAGGACAAAGGCGACCGCAATGCGCAGCATCATTGAACTCATTGACGCGCTCGACGTCCGCAAACGCATTCTCATCATCGGGAGCGCCTTCGTCGACGTGATCGTGCATGTGCCCCGCCTGCCGCTTTCGGGTGAAGATGTCGAAGGTTCAAGCCGGCAGCAGGTGGTTGGCGGCTGCGCCTACAACGCAGCGGATGCCGTTGCCAAACTGGGCATTGATTTTGACGCCCTGATTCCTGTGGGCGAAGGCATGATTGCCGACCGCGTGCGGGAAACTTTTCGTGCACGCGGTTTCACGGTGCGCGAGTTCCGCGGCATTGGCGACAACGGCTGGTGCCTCTCATTTGTGGAGCCCGACGGCGAACGCACCTTCGTATCGATGTCGGGCGTGGAAAAATGCTTTAAGCCCGAGTGGCTTGACGAGATTGACCTTCAGTGCGCAGATCTCATATACCTCTCGGGGTATCAGGCGGACGCCCGCAATGCCGGTTTCATTGAAGCGCTCCTCGCCGAGAAGCGCCCCGATGCGCAGATTCTCTTTGACCCGGGCCCTTGCTCGGGAAGCATTCCTGAAGAGATGTTTTCGGCCATTCTTTCGGCCAACACCATTCTGAAGGTGAACGCTCAGGAAGCAAAGACGCTGGCGCCTTCGGCAACGCCCCGCGAAGCGGCGGCGGCTTTGTCGCTTTTGACAGCTCAATCAGTGATTGTCACTGACGGTGCGCGCGGCGCCTATGCGGCGCAGGCGGGCAAAGTTTCGCATTTGCAGGGGTTCCCGGTGCATGTCGTCGACACCATTGGTTCCGGCGATGCGCATGCGGGCGGCGTGCTTGCAGGTTTGGCCAGCGGCTTCACGCTCGCTGAGGCCGTGCTGCTCGGAAATGCGGTGGCGAGCTGGGTAACGGCTCAGGAGGGTGCGGCTACCGCACCGCAAGCCGCCGAACTGCGAGCCCGGCATTTGCTTGATATTTGAACGTCAACCCATTCAGAACTTTTTTTCATCAACCCTCGGACTTCAAAAAAACATGTCTGACGCATCCAAAATCGAAACCAACGGCGTCAATCCGGTGCCCGACAATGAACGCTACGGCCGCCCGTTTGACCTTTTCCCCGTTTGGTTTTCCTGGAATATTTCCATCTTCGGCATTACGCTCGGCATCTACGTTTTTGGCTTAGGCCTTTCGGTCTGGCAGGCGATGCTCGCGGGCGTCATCGGCTACTTCCTCTCCTGCGCCTTGGTGGGCATCCTTGCCGTCGGCAGCGTCCGCACGGGGCTTCCGACCCTTGTGCAGTCGCGCTTGGCGTTCGGTTATCACGGCAATAAACTCCCGACCTTCTTTGGCTACCTCGCCAACATGGGCTGGAAGGTGACGCTGCTCTCGATGGCTACGACGACGCTCGCCGATTTGGTGGCCAACCTCGTCCCCGGTCTCCTCAACGACAAGGGCATGCCGGTGGCCGGATGCACGCTCGGGTGTTTCGCCGTCGTGCTCCTGCTCACGATGAGCGGCGCCATTTACGGCCATCAGCTCATCATCAAGATTGAGAAGGCCATTGCCTGGCTGACGGGCATCTTCACGATTGTCTATCTCTTCTTTTTCATTCCGAATATCAATTTCTCGGCGCTTTCATCCGCGCCGAGCGGCAGCTTCGCCACTTTTGTCGGCGGCATCGTTCTTTCGATGACCATGGTGGGTCTCGGGTTCCTGAATTACGGCGGCGACTATGCCCGTTATCTCCCGCGCAAAACCCCTGCGCACGGCGTCATTTTCTGGACCACCACCGGCATTGCAGTGCCTGTTTCTGTGCTCCTCATCCTCGGCGTGATGCTCGCTGTCGGCAATCCCGCCCTGCTTGAAAAAGCCAACCATGAGCCGCTCGCCGCATTGACCGGCATTCTGCCCTTCTGGTTCTATGTGCCTTTCTCGCTCATCGTCATCATCTCGCTGATTTCAGCCGGCATGACGGGCATCTACAGTTCTGGACTTGCTCTGCTCGCCCTCGGCGTGCCGATGACGCGTGATTCTCAACGGCGTGATCATCGCGCTCGGTGCCTACTATCTGCTCTTTATCTCCGACAGCTTCGTGTCGACCTTCCAGTCGTTCCTCGCGCTGATCTCGGTGGTGATGGGTACGTGGGGCGCCATTGAAATGGTCGACTTGCTGCGTCAGAAGCGCATCGGCTGGGACTGCAAACTCGCACTTGCTCCGGGTGAGGGCGGTGAATCCGTCCGCTGGACCGCTTTCGGGTCGCTTATTTTCGCGAGTCTGATTGGTCTGGGCACGATTACTTCGTCAGATCCCTACATTGCCCATGCGGTGAGTTTCCTGCTGCCGGCGGGTTCTGAAACGAGCGTTTTTGCGCGTGCCAACATCGGACTTGTTGCGGCAATGATCATTGGCGCATCGCTTTATGCGGTGCTCACCTTTGTGCTGCAAAAGGGCAGTCATCTGAAGGCTGAATAATTTTTCGGGGCAGCCCCTTTGAGCCGGCAAGCACACACTGCGCACTGGCCAAGGAGCTGCAGAGACATGAACCGGCGCCGAACAGAGCTCAATGTCGGCGCCGTTTCTTTCGTTTCGGTGCGGCAAAAACAGAAAACCCGCCGAAGTCTTGCGACTTGCAGCGGGTCTCGTTAACGACAGTTGTCGTTGAATTCTGTGGTGCCCGGGAAAGGACTCGAACCTTCACGGCCGTGAAGCCGCCAGCACCTGAAGCTGGTGCGTCTACCAATTTCGCCACCCGGGCACTGAGGAAAGAAATTATGAAGTGATCAGTTTAATTTGTCAAGAGAGCGATCCAAAATAACTTTTCTGTATCTTCGAGGTCGGCTGATCGGTGAGCGGGGCAACAGCACTTTTGTGCTGCTCTTTGGGCGCGCTCGAGCACAATGATTTAGAGTGAGGTCCAAATAATCATTTCATTCGGATTCAAGAATCCATGTCGAAGAAAAAGAGCAAACAGCTGCCGATCACGGAAGTTCAGCTTACCCCTGAGCAGATTGCCCAAGCCAAGGAAATCCTTGCTGGGCTTCAAAAGGATATTCAATACGCTGCAGCCAAAAAGCACCTCGTTCGCATGATGCCCTGCGCTAAATCCGTGGCGAACGCATTGGTCATGAAGCTCAGTGAAGAGGGATTTGAAGGCGGCGAAGAACATTGGTTTCGTCATCCCGATGCTCCCACAGCGACCGGCGTCGTACAGGGCGCTCGGCGTCCGAGCGACATGAAGGTGACGCCGCAGAGCGTCGATGGGGCAGAGTTCAGTCTGACGGCATCGGCACAGGTCGTGCCTGGCGACGTGGTAGAGCTGCGTCAGACGATCAGCGGCTGGCGGCCTGCGGGACTGGTTTCGCGTCCGCAGCGTCGATGGGTCTGCCGTTGTGTGACTTACGCTGCCGCCAAAGAAATCGAGTGGCTGCTCTTTAAACCCATTTCTGCTTTTGCGCCGATTGAACTGCAGGTCAACGTTCAAGAGGTGCCGCCTGAGGTAGATCTCGAACGTGACGCCGTTGAACTGGAAATCAGCGCCGATGCGCCTTTTTTTGCCAAACGCCGCGAAGATGCATATTGGGGTTCGGACGAAGAGTGGCAGATTTTCCCGGCACATTTTGTTCGCAAAGTAGGCGTAATGAATGATCCGTTGGGTGAAATGGCGATTGCCTCTGCTCAATTCGGCGTTCCCATTGATTTTTCACCCGATACGCTCGCTGAGGCGGAAAAACTGCCCGAGAAAGTGGATCGCAGAAGTCTTTTGCACCGAGTGGACCTCACGGATCTCGCTTTTGTGACCATCGACGGTGAAGATGCGCGCGACTTCGATGATGCTGTCTACTGCGAGGAAACTCCGGAAGGCTGGCGGCTCCTGGTGGCCATTGCTGACGTCAGTCACTACGTTCGTCCGGGCACATCGCTCGACCGCGATGCGCAAAAGCGAGCCACATCGGTCTATTTCCCGTCTTCGGTTGTGCCGATGCTCCCCGAAAAGCTCTCCAACGGGCTTTGTTCGCTCAACCCCGGCGTTGATCGGCTGACGCTGGTTTGCGATGCTTTGGTCAACCGCAAAGGGGAGACTACGGCTTATCAGTTTTATCCGGCGGTCATTCATTCGCACGGTCGCCTGACCTATACCGCTGTATGGTCGGCTCTGCAGGGAGAGGCTTGGGGACTGAACACGGTGGGGCCGCGTTTAGGTGAACTTAAGCGTCTTTATGCGCTTTACGGCGTTCTCCGTGCGGCGCGCTCTGAGCGTCATGCACTTGATTTCGAAACGGAGGAAAGCGCAGCGGATTTTGCGGCGGACGGCGAGATCATCGGGTTCCACGTGCGTGACCACAATGATGCCCATCGAATCATTGAGGAATGTATGTTGGTGGCCAATGTCTGCGCCGCGCAGTTTGCGATTGCCAAGAAGCAGACAACGCTCTTTCGCGTTCATGGTGAACCCGAGCAGACAAAGCTCAACGACTTAAAGAGCATTCTGGCGGGGTTTGGCATTTCCTTCAAACTGAAGGGGTCGGAGAATCTCGCCCCTGTATTGGCAAAGCTCATTGAAGATACGAAAGATAAGCCCTATCTGCAGACGGCCATTTTGCGCACGATGCAGCGCGCGTGTTATCAGCCGGAAAATATCGGGCACTTTGGTCTTCAGTATCCGGCCTATGCGCACTTCACGTCGCCGATCCGGCGTTACCCCGATTTGCTTTTGCACCGCACGATCAAGGGGATTCTCTCTAAGCGCTCCTATACGCCGGCCGTTGAATTTGACGATGCGGAGCTGATGACGGGGTATCACGCCCGCAAGCTCGGTTCCAATCCGGAGGCAAAACCTTCAGGGGCGGCAAAACCCTTGAGCCGTCAGGAGGCCAAAAAGGCCGTTTGGACGCGCTTAGGCATCATCTGCTCGGCCGCGGAGCGTCGTGCTGACGATGCGTCGCGCGAGGTGATGAAGTTCCTGAAATGTCAGTATCTGCTGTCAGCGGATCAGAAATCCTTCCAGGCAACCGTTACCGGTATGTGCCCGGCAGGAATTTTTGTGACGCTCAGCGACATGCCGATTGAAGGATTTGTGCATATCTCACAGCTTGGCTGGGGTTATTTTGTCTACGATCCCGCCAAACAGACGATGACGTCGCATGAAGAGATGACGGAAATTCGTCTGGGGGATCAGCTGACGGTACGGCTTGAAGATGTGGATCTGAAGGAGCGGCGGATAAACTTTACGCTCTTGAGCAATCAGAGCCGCCGTCATCCTGCCAAGGGCGGCGGACGCCGGCGTTTTGATGATGATTTCTGGTACTAATCGCTCAAACGCCACATAGAGGATGCCCGGCGCTTACAATGCCGGCCTTTCAAAATGCTTTTGATCGTTCCCTTTCGGGGAGCGCTTATTTTCACCGAGGCCTTTTCCGTGAAGCACTACGACGACAATTCTCAGGACGAACACTACGAAGGTTCAGGGCGCGTCCGCCGCAGCCGCGGCCGCGGCGAAGATTTCGGCCGCGAACGATCCGACCGCACGGAACGCAGCCGTCCAGCGAGGATTCGCACCGAGGCCGGCACCGTTGTGCTGGCGGGCTTTCATGCTGTCGCCGCTCGTCTGAAGCTGGATCCGGAGTCGATTCAGCAGGTTTATGTCGATCCGGAGCGTCGTGACAAGCGCATGCGTGAAATGCGCGAGAAGCTCTTTGCGGCCGGTGTACGCGTCATGAATGCTGATGCTGCGCGTCTTGACGGTCTGTCGCCCGACGTTCCCCATCAGGGCATTGCGGCGATTGCCGCAGAACGCGAGAACACGCTTGATTTTGCTGATCTGCTTGATCAGATCACAGACCGCACGCTGCTGCTTATTCTGGACGGCGTCACAGATCCGCGCAATTTCGGCGCCTGTCTGCGTGCGGCTGATGCTGCCGGCGTGCAGGCCGTGATCGTGCCGCGTGACCGTTCGGCCCGTATGACGCCTGCGGCCGCCAAGGCTGCCGCGGGTGCGGCGGAAACCGTGCCGGTGGTGTCGGTTACCAACCTTGCCTCGGCCATCATGGAACTGCGTGACAACGGTGTCTTTGTTGCCGGCACGGCGGGCGAAACGGATACAACGATCTATGACGTGGCTCAGGCGCGTGCCTTCGCATGGGTTTTGGGAGCAGAAGGCGAGGGCCTTCGCCAGCTTACTCGCCGCCGCTGCGACGTCCTCGCTGCCATCCCGATGGTGGGTTCGGTCGAGTCACTCAATGTCTCCGTTGCCTCCGGCATCTGTCTTTTTGAGTCACTGCGTCAGCGCATTGCTGCGGGCCTCGTGCAGCCGGGTTCGCCCGACGAGCGTCTCTAAGACGAAACGCTTGGGTGCATTGAAAAGAAATTTGGCTTAAACACTTGCAGGGCCGCGGTTGGATCGGTACAATCGCGGCCTTTACTGTCCTTGCCGCACTGGAACGACGCTCTGGGCGGCTTTTTCCGCAAGGAGGCTAAATGCGTCACTACGAAATCTGCATCGTCGTGCATCCTGACCAGAGTGAACAGGTTCCCGCGATGATCGAGCGCTACAAGACCCTCGTCGCCGAACAGGGCGGCAAGATTCACCGCATCGAAGACTGGGGCCGTCGTCCGCTCGCCTATCCGATCGAAAAGCTCGTGAAGGCGCACTATGTGCTCCTCAACATCGAGTGCGGCCATGAGACGATCCTCGAGATCGAAAACGGCTTCCGTTTCAACGACGCCGTTCTTCGCCACCTCACTGTGAAGACGAAGCATGCCGAAACCGCTCCCTCCCCGATGATGAAGGTCATTGAGAAGGAAGAGGCCCGCAAGGTTGCCGCTGAGGCTGCCGCTGCTCAGGAAGAAGCCGCTGAGGCCTAATTCCTGCAAGCTGTCAGACGAAGTTCCATCCCATCCGTGAATTCAATCGATCTTTCCGGAACATTGATAGAGCGGGAAGCGGTGAGGTTTACTCCCGCGGGCATCGAAGTTTTCGAAGCCGTCCTGCATCATCGCTCTGAAGTGGTCGAAGCGGGCAAGGTCCGCAAGCTTGAGTTCGACTTCAACGTGGTGTCCTACGGGGCACTTGCCAGAAGACTGAACGGAATGGAGATTGGCGCAGAAATCCAGTTCAAGGGGTTTCTGGCTCCCAAGTCGATGAGAACCCGCCGTCTGACGGTACACATCACAGAATTCAAATAGAGGAGTCATCCAAATGGCTTTTGGTGCTAAGGGTAAGGGCAAGCCCCGCCGTTCGAACCAGCAAAATTCGCTTTTCAAGCGCCGCAAGTTCTGCCGCTTCACGGCTGAACACGTTGAACAGATCGACTACAAGGATGTCGACACGCTGCGCGATTTCATCCAGGAAAACGGCAAGATCATGCCGGCTCGCCTGACCGGTACGAAGGCGCACTATCAGCGTCAGCTCGACACCGCCATCAAGCGTGCCCGCTTCCTGGCCCTCCTGCCCTATACGGACAACCAGTAATCGACGGGAGAAAAGAGAAATGCAAGTCATTCTGCTTGAAAAGATCACGCATCTCGGCGATCTGGGCGACATCGTCAAGGTCAAGGACGGCTACGGCCGCAACTTCCTGATCCCCCAGGGTCACGCCAAGCGCGCCACGAAGCAGGCTATCGCCGAATTCGAAGCTCGCCGCGCTGAACTCGAAAAGGCTCAGGCTGCTCGCGTCGCTGCCGCCGAAGAACTCGCCGGCAAGCTCAACGGCGCTGAAGTTACGATCGCCAGCAAGTGCGGCGTCGACGGCCGTCTGTTCGGCTCCGTCACCAACGCCGACATCGCTGAAGCGGTGGACAGGCTCGGCTTCCAGATCAAGAAGTCGCAGGTTCGCACGCCGCTCGGCGCCATCAAGGCGACCGGCGAATACGTCATCACCATTGGTCTGATGACGGACATCTCCGCCGATGTGACGGTGAAGGTCGTCGCCGAGGAATAATCGGTTCGACCGCATCTGCCGTCCGCTCTGAGGGCGGCAGACCGATGAAAGCCCCGAGGAGTCCGCTCAGGATCTTTGGGGCTTTTTTCTGCATGATTATTGCCGCAGCGCAGGGATGCCGCAAAGCCTTTGAGGCAGATAAGGACGGCGACACTGCGCCGATCGGTCATAATCAAAACTTTCTCAACGTTCCTTATACCTCTTTGAGGTCTGTGTCATGGCCGAAGAAAATATCGACGAAGCCGCTCAGGCAGTACGTCGTCCGCCCTCAAGCGTACTGAGCGAGCAGGCGATTCTCGCCGGCCTGATGATCGACAACTCGGCGCTCGACAGCGTGGTCGACATTATTCGCCCAGAGGATTTCTATCGGCGCGACCACCGCATCATTTTTGAAGAAATCGTGCAGTTGCTGCAGGAGGGACACCCTGCGGACTATCTGACGGTTTTTGAAAGTCTGAAGTCAAAGGGGATAGAGAACGATGCGGGCGGGCTGCCTTATCTCACCGAATTGGTGGGGAGCTCTCCCTCGGCCGCGAACATCCGCCGATATGCGGAAATCGTGCATGACAAGTCGGTACTGCGCCAGCTCATTACCGTAGGCGACCGCATCGTTACCAATGCATTGGCGCCAGAGGGCCGCGAGACACGTGAAATTCTGGACGAAGCTGAAAAGGAAGTGCTCGCCATCAATGAGCGCAATGCTCGTACGCAGCGCGGCTTTCAGCCTTTGGTGACGCTCGTGCGAGACGTCTCCGCCCGCGTCATTGAGCTCTACAACACGAAGTCGACTTCCGAGGTGACGGGTGTTTCCTCGGGCTACCCCAATCTCGACCATGTGACGGCAGGTTTGCAGCGCGGTGATCTCATCATCATCGCCGGCCGTCCGTCGATGGGCAAAACGTCGTTTGCACTCAACATCGCCGAAAACGTGGGCGTTGATCAGGAGCTGCCCGTGGCGGTCTTCTCCATGGAAATGGGGGCGGATCAGCTCGCGCAGCGCATGATTTCATCGGTCGGCCGTATTGATGCGCAAAAGCTCAGAAAAGGTCAGCTCGACGACGAGGACTGGGACAACTTCACGGCGGCACTGCATCGTCTTGAAGAAAAGCCCATTTATATTGACGACACGCCGGGACTCACGATTTCGGAACTCACGAGCCGCACTCGGCGGCTGGTTAATCAGGCCGGACCGCTCGGTCTCGTCGTGATTGACTATATCCAGCTTATGTCCGGACAGCGGCGCAGCAATCAAGACAACCGCGCGCAGGAGCTCTCGGAAATCTCCCGCGGGCTGAAGTCGCTCGCCAAGGAACTCGGCGTTCCGGTGATTGCGCTTTCGCAGCTCAATCGTTCAGTGGACAGCCGTACCGATAAGCGTCCGGTGATGTCGGACCTCCGTGAATCCGGCGCAATCGAACAGGATGCGGACGTCATCATGTTCATCTATCGAGATGTTGTCTACAACAAGGAAACGGTCGATAAAAACTTGGCAGAAATCATTGTGGCCAAGCAGAGAAACGGCCCCATCGGGACGCTTCGCATGACGTTCCTCGGCGGCAATACGCGCTTTGAACCTTCAGCGGACGCGGGCTATTGGGGCGGGATTGAAGAGTAACCTTTCGCCGGACAAAATGGAATTCATTCAAAAGGGAATGCTCGCTCATGGAATGGCTGACAAGTTTGGATTGGTTTGCGCTGTCGTGCTGGTTCGGCGCCATTGTGCTCATTGTGCTTGGGTTTGCCGGTACAATCGTGCCGGCGATTCCGGGCCTGCCGATGATTGCCGCCGGCGGGTGGCTGATTGGCTGGGCTGATCACTATGAAAAAGTGGGGTTCTGGACCATTGCCGTCTTGATTGTGCTTGCAGTCATTGGCGTAGTGGTCGATTCTGTCGCGCAGACGGCCGGTGCGCAGCGGGCAGGCGCCTCAAAGGCCGGCATTGTGGGTTCCATCGTTGGGACCGTGGTCGGCATCCCCATGGGGCTTTTCGGCATCTTTGTGATGCCTCTGGTGGGCGCGGCTGTCGGTGAATTCTGGGCCAAACGCGACTTGATGCATGCCGGACGCGTAGGCGTCGCCACCTGGGTCGGCATGATCGTCGGCACGGCTGTCAAAGTGGCGCTGGCTTTTACAATGACGGGGTACCTGTTCTTCATCTATCTGATGAATTGATTGATCGTCGCAGCCGAATTTGAAAGAACATTTCAGCCGACAAAAGCTGAGTAGCTGCAATCGGTCGATGATTGACGCACTGATGCGTTAATCTTGGTGGATCAAAGGAGCGCTGAAGCCGTCCGCCTTCAGCAGACTTTCCCGTCTGCAGAAGGCATCTTGGAGTGGATGGCTTCAGCGCTCATCTTTTCGAAAAGAACGTTGAATGCGGTCGGAGCCTGCCGTCCATGATCCACACCATCTACTCCAACAGCTATGAAGTGCTGCGCGCAGTGCTTCTCAACAATATTGATGCGCTTCGTCTGCGTCCGGAGGCTGAATCGCTCAGAGCCGACGAATGCTTTGCCGGCGTCTTCGACCGTGTTCCTGTCATTATTCCGAGCAAGGCTGTAGAGACGGATCTGGTGAGAGCCATTGCCAAACAGGAATCCGTCTGCGCGTCCATGCGTTTTATGTTTCTTTCGGAGTGGCTTGGGTTCTTCTCTCGCGAGCCACTGGCCAATGTGATCGGCAACGAGGCGCGCTGGATGATCTGGCGCGAACTCCGTGCTACGGGACCGGGAAGCCTGCGAGAAGCGGTTCGCACTCGGACGACCCGCTTGGAGGACAGCCTTAAAAACCGCAGCGATCATGATCTTTTGCTGCTCGCTCAGCGCATTGCCGGCGTTTTTGTGGCCTATTCGAGCTATCGCCTCGACTGGATTCTGGCATGGCTGGGACTGCATCAGGATCGGCTCCATCCCACGCCGCAGGCTAAGCGAGAAGCGGCGGCTCTGGCCGAGGATGAAGACGCGGTTTGGCAGCGCGAACTTTTTAGGCGGCTTGCCCGCTCCAAACGTTGGCGCGGCCGCGGGTTTCTTGAGCATCTTCCGGAGTCGCTTCAGGCGCTTGCTGATGCGCCCGCCAACGCCCGTACGCTCGTCTTAGGAGACGGTCGGGAGGTGGCGCTTCCCAATGCGCTCCATGTGTTTGTGCCTTTTGTCGTGCCGCCGCTGATGCTGCCGGTTTTGAAGGCTTATGCGCATTCAGGACGGGAAGTCTGGCTTTATCTGCTTAATCCCTCGAGCGAATACTGGTTCGATTTGGTGCCGCGCCGGCTCTATGACTGGAAGCATCGGGATGAGACAGCGGGCCAGGCAGAGGTGGGTCACCCCATTCTCGCTGACAACGGACGAAGCACGCGGGCCAATATCGACCGTCTCTGGCGTTTTACGCAGGAGCGCGGCGATCTGACAGAATTCGACGAGGATGATGATGACGCTCGCAAACGTCGGCAGCTGCCCGTTGAAACGCATTCCCGCAAGCTGCTCGATGAGCGTGACTTCCTGAGGCAGTACCTGAGTGATCCCAAGGATCTTCGAGCAGATCTGACGCTGGATACACAGAGCATCTACATTGAAGCCAACGAGCCGACGCTTTTGCGCCGCGTACAGGATTCGATCCTCAATCTCAGCCCGGATCTGCTCAGCTTGACCGCCAGACAGCAGGCTGCCGACGCTGATGCGCCAGAGCTCTTTGACGAGGCCGATGATTCACTTCGCTTTGTCGGCGCGCCGTCGGCGGCCCGAGAGCTCGAAGGGCTCGTCGACTGGCTGCAGGCGCAGTTTCAGGCAGATCCGACGCTGACGCCCTCTGACGTTCTGGTGGTGACGCCGGACATTTCGGCGGCCGCGCCGCTCATCGATCAAGTTTTCGGCAGTCTTGCACCAGAGCGGCGGATTGCCTACCGCGTCTGCGGTGCGGTTTCGGCGGACTCAGACGTGCCGCTCGCAGTGCTCATCGGACTGAAGAACCTGCTGATCGGGGGGTTCACACGGGAGAGGTTTGTCGAGTGGCTGTCGCTGCCGATCGTGAGCGAAAAATTCGATCTCGAAAGTGATGACTTGGCGATTCTCAATCGGTGGCTTGCTGCTGCGGGGTTCAAAGTCGGACTCAATCCGGCGCATTTGGATGCGCAGCGCGATGCGCAAGCCGCGGATCCCCGTCAGACGCAGGTTTATGCGCCGGCGGCGCTCCATGAGCTGACGCTCGAACGTGCACTGGAGCGTCTCGCTTTCGGCTGGATGCTTCCTCAGGACGAGGATGCTGCGCCCTATGGAGATGTGCTGCCCGTTGTCGGTACAGAGCTCGGCGGCTGGGATGCCACGGGCGAAAAGAGCGGACTGCTCCTCAAGCTCGCGAACCTTTACGCTGTGCTTGAAACGCTCCGGCTGAAGACTGCGGAAGGTGAAAAACTCACTGACGGCACATCCGCCCATTTTTGGACGCTTTGGATCGGCGAAGTGCTGCAGAAGTGCTTTCCGGCGGAAACGCCGCAGCGGGACTGGCTGGCGATTCGACGAGCGGCTGCAGATCTGGCCGATGAGATCGCGCAGGCGCGCGATGAGGCGGAACGCATTCCCGACGTTTCCTTTGAAATTTTCATAGCGGCGCTAGAGGAACGTCTCAAGCGCGGCGAGACAGGCGCAGGGCGTCCGGGCAATACAGTGGTGTTTTCCGGTATGCGGCAGCTTCGCGGGCTGCCCTACAAGGTGATCGTGCTCTGGGGGCTCAATGAAGACTCAAGCTTCCCGGGGGCCTCTCACGCCGAGGAGTTTGATCTGATGAAGCGCTTTCCTCGGCGCAGCGACCGCGACAGCCGAACCGACAACCGCAACATCTTCCTTGATCTGCTGCTGGCCGCCCGCAGCAAATTCCTCATTTCCTACACCGAAGGCGCCAATCCGGCGCAATGGAAGGAGCCGTCGGTAGTGGCGCAGGAGCTGCGCGAATGGCTGCTGACTTTTGCTCAAGATCCGGCGGACCGCCTTCGTGCTTCAGCAATCCTCACGCATCACTTGCCGCTGAATGCCTTTTCGCCGAAGAGTTTTTCTGCTGAGGAAAAACAATGGCAGAGCACGAACCGAAAGATGCTCGAGGCCGTCGACAAAGCTGCCGCTGCTAATTGGAATGGACCGGCGGCGCCCTGGGCAAATGCACTGACCGCCCGTGCCGAAGGCGGGCGCCTTCCAGTGAAAGAGCTCTATCGCTGGATGCGCAATCCCGCAGAAGCCTTTCTCAAGCGTCACGGCATCAGGCTCTCCACGGGCGAAGAGATTGATCCGGCCCCCATTCTTCAAAGAGATAAAGATCTTCCCAAGTGGCAGCGCATCCATACACTCCTCCATGTCATGCTCTCTGCGGGGGCTGAAGGCGCCGACCAAGCCGTGGAAACGCTTGGAGCCCGGTGGGCGGCTGACCCTCGGATGGGGGCGCAGGGACTGCGCGACTGGCGATACAGAGACGATGTGGTTTGCGCGCGAACGGCGGCATCGCTTTACTGGAAACTGACGTCGCAGATGACGGCGCTTGCGCCTCAGGAAGCGGCGGCCGCGGTGCCCGGTTTTCCCTGGACGCTGACGCACGCTGCCTCAAACCTGTGGCGCGATGCTTCAGGGGCGGTGCATTGGATCAATGTGGTGCCGGGAAAAATCACGGGCTCCGGGGCGATTCAGTCGCTTTTCATCTGGGCGCTTTTGCGGGCAGCCGGAGCGGCGGCAGAGGGTCAGATCATCGTGACCGATGTTGAAAAAAAGGGTTCTCCGCTGATTGGCGCACCGCAGTGGACACCCCAGGAGGCACAGACCTTCCTTAGCTATTTCCTCAAGCTCTATGAGGCATTCCAGCTCGGCAGGCTGCCCTTTGCCGTGCCGCCCTATCAGCCGAAATCTCGAGGCGCTGAAGCCGGGCAGATGCCTGCTGAGAGGGCGCTTCCCAACGCTATCGTCTGGCGAGGTTTAGACCAAGCGCAGGCTGAGGCTTACGCCGAACACTTAGAGAAGGCGCTCGAAGGCCTTTATAAGGTCGGAGACCTTTCCGCGCTCGAGAGCGTTGTTCAAGGAATGCTGACTAATGCGGGATCGCTGTGAGAACGACTATGGCAAAAAAGGATGAAGCGCTCTGCGCAGAGATGCCGGCTGAACACCTGACGGCAGAAACGGACTGGACGCAGCTTTGTGCGGAGGCTGAGAGCGTCACGGCCGATGAGCAGACGGCAGCGTACTTAGAAGCCGATGAAATGGATTTCGCGTCAGACGCGGGTGAGGCGCCTGCGGCAGACTCATCGGACGATTCGTCCTTTGACATGCTTCGTGCGCCGCTGATGCGTCCGACCTTGCTCGAAGCCTCTGCCGGCACGGGGAAAACTTTTTCGATCAAGCATCTCGTGCTGCGTTTTGTTGCGGAAGAAGATGTTTCGGTGAGCAGAATGCTCATCATGACCTTTACTCGAGCGGCCACAGCAGAACTGAAAGCTCGTATCCAGTCGCATCTCTCGGCTATGCACGGTCTGATGACCGGGACGTTTGCTGACTCTGCGGTTGACGCCGTATTGCTCGAGCAGCGCGCTCTCTGGGCAGAGCAGGGGCGCGATCCCGCGGTCATTGTGAGCCGTCTGCGGGAGTCGCTTGCTCAATTCGACAATGCCGGCATCTTCACTATTCACGGTTTCTGTCAAAAGGTGCTCGAAGACCGAGCATTCACCTCGGGCAGTTCGATCGGTTTTGAATTGGTTGAAAACGTTGACGATCTCGTGGAAGATGTGGTCAATGAATTCATCCGTACCTCACTGCTGCAGCTCCGCGAACGCGAAGATCGCGCAGCGATCAGTGACCCAGGAAAATGGATTGAAATACTCAAGCAGCTGATGGCTGCGCCGGACGATTTGGTGCCGAGCACGATTGTTTCGCTGCCGGAGTCGCCGGAGCTTGCCGCTGCTTTTCAAAATTTCGTGAAGGAAGCGCCCAAGCGTTTGGCACAGAAAAAACGCGAAGCACGGGTAAAGACCTTCGACGATCTTTTGATTGAGCTCTACGAACGCCTGCGGGGAGATCCTGCCGATGCGGAATCCCGGGCGCAGGCCGAACGCTTGGCCGAGAGTATCCGCAGCGCCTTCAGCGTGGTGTTGGTGGACGAATTTCAGGATACCGATCCTATTCAGTACGCGGTCATCAGACGCCTCTTTCTGCGTAAGCGCGAACCGCACCCCGTGTGGTTCGTGGGGGATCCTAAACAGGCCATCTACCGCTTTCGCGGTGCCGATTTGGAAACCTACCTGCGGGCACGCCGCGATGTGGAGGCGCTTTATCAGACGGCCGGAAGCGGTCGGTTCCGAGGCGTCTATGCACTGACAACCAACTACCGCTCGAGCCCTGATTTGGTCAGAGCCTTCAACGCGTTTTGGCGTACCGCTCCGAATCCCTTCCTGCGCGAAGATCTCGCTTATCTTGAAGTGGAGTCGTCGCCGAAAAATCTGCCGCTCATGCAAAAACGCCCTGACGGGACCATCATGGATGCGGTGCCGTTTGAATGGGTGAGCAGCTGGCAGGAGACGCCAGCACAAACGGCCGAGGAACGTCGGCAGCAGCAGGGCATTGTATTGGCCGATCGGATTACGGCAATGATCGAGGCTGGCCGGCGCGGGGAGCTTCTGGTGCCCTGTGCTGACGAAGAAGCCTCTTTAGCCGTGGCGGAAAAGGACGGCAAACGGCTGCGCGGAGTGCTCCCGGGCGACATTGCAGTCTTGGTGCGTACGCATGACGAGGGACTGACGGCCGCTGAAGTGCTTAAACACCGCGGCGTGCGAGTGCGGATTCGCTGTGACCAGAATGTCTGCAATACCATCGAAGCTTGTGAAATCGGCATGATTTTGAGCGCTTTTGCAGCGCCCGGCGATTTGAAGCTGCTGCGCGCAGCCCGGACGACGCGGCTTATTGGCGACGACCTCGCCTGCCTCGACGATCAAGAGCGCGACGAAATAAGGCGCATTGCACTGCGCGGCGAGTTCGAGTACGGTGCGCGCAATTGGGGGACAGTCGGTCCCGCGGCAGCGCTTGAGCGGCTGATGACTTTTTGCAGAACGGCAGAGCGTTTGCTGCCGCAAGCCAATGGTGAGCGCACGCTGACAAACTATCGCCATCTGCTGGAGCTGCTTCACGGCGCGGCCCGAATCATTCCTACGCCTGCCGGACTCGCGGCATGGCTCGCGGCAGAGGCTAAGCGTCCCGTCAGTGACTTCAATCGCGAGCGGCTCGAAAGCGATGCCAACCTTGTGCTTGTCGAAACCATTCATTCGAGCAAAGGGCTGCAGTATCCGATTGTGTTTCTGCCGTACACGCAGTCGGGCAGCATTGGCACCCATGCGCGCTGCACGTCTCGAACGGATGATCCAAAGCGATCCGCGCAAAGATGCCTTGAGGTGCGGTTTGAGGCAGAAAAACCCGATCAGCGGGTGAATCAGGCTGAATATGAAGAAAAAGTCCGAGTGATGTATGTCGCGATGACGCGAGCTGCGCGGCATCTCTGCATCATCGGCGAACAGCGGATTAAAAGTGCTGTGAATCCGGATCAATGGCACGGCAGTACCGCTCAGGCACATCTCTTCCGAGCCTTGACGGGTCAACTGACGCCGTCGCGAGCGGACATCCTGCCTGCGGTCGAACGCTTGGCGGGACTTCAGTCATCCTCAGGCACGCCGCTCTTTCGTTTTACCGAATTGGGTGCTGCAGCTGCCGGCGCACAATCCTCCCTCTTGACGCAGGGGACCGTCGGAGAGTCTTATACGACAGCTCGGTCACAGACTCGGCGCAGTGAATGGCGAACCTCGAGCTTTACGGGCATTACCCGCATGGCTGAGGACGACGGGCCAGGGTTTTCAACCTGGTACGGACAGGCCGAAAAGCCGCCGCTCGTCGATGACATTCTGTCCTTTCCCAAGGGGGCGCAGGCCGGTACCTGTCTGCATGAAATGATGGAGCGCGCCGACTTTTCGCTGATGGCTTGCGATGATGAAAAGGCCGCCGCTGCCCGCCTGGCCTTGACGGCTCGTGAGGTCGAAAAGCATTTGTCGCTTCCCGAAAAGGAGGCGGCCTCAGCAGCTGCGGGAGCGGCCGCAATGATCCGAGATCTTCTCAATGCGGAGGTGGCGCCAGGCGTGACGCTCAAAGACGTGCCCAAATCGGCAAGGTCGGCGGAACTGGAGTTTCTCATTCCGATTTCCGCCTCGCTGACTGCCGAACGGCTCGTCAGTGAACTCAAGGCCATGGATCCCAAATACGATTTCGGGACGCTGCGGCCAGAGGATCTCAAGGGGTTCCTGACGGGATTCATTGACTTGGCCTTTAGTGCAGGCGGGCGCTTTTATGTGCTGGACTGGAAGAGCAACAAAATTTCGCCCGAAGCTTCCGGCTACACCGAAAAAGCCATGTCTGCCGAGATGGATGTGCATCTTTACCGCCTGCAGTATCTGATCTATTGGGTGGCTTTGCGGCGTTTCCTCCAAGTGCGGCTCGGCGCACATTGGCGCGACGAAATGATTGGCGGCGCCATTTATGTGTTTCTTCGAGGCGTACGGGCCGGCACGACGACAGCGGCCAACCCTCAGGGTATTGTTTTCGATCCGGTGCGTCCAGAGGTGATTCGGCGCATGGATGATCTTTTTGCGGGCAGAGCCTAAGGACCCGAAAAATGGATAAAAGCATGATGCCTAATGCCGACAGCACGTATGAGCTCCCGCAGGGCGGCATAGCGGGTTTGGGAGCGGTTCTTCTGCGGGCGGCGGAACGTATCGGGACGGTGACAGTGACAGAAGCCGCCCGTCAGGCCATGATGGGGCTGACGCTTGCTTTTGCCAATGCTGAGCGGCAGGGAAGCGTCTGCGTGCGTGCGCTCGACGCGGTCAAAGGGCTGATGCCTGATGCCGCAGAGGCGGCGGAAGGACCAGAAGAGACGGAGATGCACCTCGCTCAGGCGTTTGAAGCCCTAAAGACTGGGCTGAAAGATCTGCAGGCTGTCGGACTCGCTCAGAATTTTCAGGATTTCATTTCTGCAGCTGGGACGAGACTCGGGAAGACTTCGGATGAGACAGCGCCAACCCAGCTCATTGCGCCGCTGATTGTCGATGAGGCACCGACATTTGCGCAAACACGCATTTATTTCGCACGCTTGGCGTTGGAGGAACTCCTTCTTGCGCGCACCTTGGCGCGTTTTGCCGCTGCTGATGAGGCGTTTTCTGTTTCTGTAAGCGGCCAGCCGGATGACGCGTTGATTGCGGAGGTAACAGTCCGAGCTCACGCTGATGAGCAGCAGCGGCTTGCTGTTTCAACGGCGCTTAAGCGCAGACTGATGGTGGTCTCGGGCGGTCCCGGCACGGGCAAGACGACAACGGTGGCGCAAATTTTGGAGTGTCTCCTTCGGAAAAATCCAGCACTTCGCATTGCATTGGCGGCGCCGACGGGCAAAGCCACGGGCCGCATGCAGCAGTCGCTCGAGTCAAGCGCGAACAACGTAGCCAAAGGGCTGAGCGCACTGCAGGCAGTTTTGCAGCACGATGCACTTCTGCTCGATGCCGAAAAGCAGATTCGCTCACGGACGATTCACAAATGGCTGGCATCGCCCACTGCCGCCGGTTCTGCCCCGGGCATCGGGAATCCCATTCCCGCGGATGTGCTAGTGGTGGATGAGGCTTCTATGGTGGATATTCATCTGGCAGTTCGCCTGATGCGGGCGGTTTCACCCGAAGCGCGCGTCATTCTTTTGGGCGACAAGCACCAACTCGCCGCCGTGGGGCCTGGGGCTGTATTCGCGGAGATTTCTGACGGCAAGGGAGCCCTTGCACGCATGGGGGCAGTCGTAGAGCTGGTGAAGAGCTGGCGCTTTGGGAAAGACACTCCCATCGGCCAGCTGGCAGCGGCGATTAATCATCAGGGAGCCAATGCAGGGCTGCCGGAAGCGGAGGTTTTTCAAAACGTGCTGGCCGCTTTTGATTCGGCAGAAACTAATGCCGACAAATCTTTGCAGAGTGCTTCACTTCATGCTGCAGGACTAGTGGAATTGCAGAAGGGAGCGTTCACTTCAAAAGCAAGTGACGAACAAAAGCGTGAGCGCGAAATCTTCAGCCGCACAGGGCTCACCGCACCGGTACGCAGTTGGCTGAACCGTGAGCTCGAGGGTTATGCCGGCGTTTTGTCGGAATGTCGAGCAGCGTTTCTGGCGGGCACAACGAAGGAGCAGTGGAAAAGCCTGCGTCAAAAGCTTTGGCTTTGTCTTTTGGGCTTTCGTGCGCTTGCTGCGCAGCGGCATGGCGCAATGAGCGTGCAGGCCGTGAATGATTATGCTGATCAGCGCATACGAAGCGTCTGGCCGCTTTCTGAAGGGGCATTCGGCGGGGGACACTATCCGGGCGAGGTGATCATTGTGCGGCGCAACGATGAAGGGTTAGGCGTTCATAACGGCGACGTCGGCATCGTGCTGCCTAAATTGATCGAACTCGATGCCCCGACGGCTGACTTGGACGATTCGTCTGCTGTTGTCGGGGATGAGGATGCGGAAGGAGCGCCCGAGCGTCAAGATCGGCCGGATCGTCAGGGACCGGCAGTGAGTTTCACGGTCTATTTCGGCGATACACATTTGGAACTCCCAGTTGCGCTCCTGCCGCAGTTTGACGTTGCCTGGGCGATGACGATTCATCAATCCCAAGGCTCAGAATTCGAACGCGTAGCAGTGCTTTTGCCGGTGAAGCGCACGTCTGAACTCGCTACCCGAGAGCTCCTTTATACGGCTGTTACCCGCACTAAGCGAACGGTAGATGTTTTTGGGTCCGAAGCGGTTCTTCGCCGCGCCGTCGAAAAACCGACCGTCCGTGACGGGAGTCTCGGAAGACGGCTGGAGCTTTTCTGCGAAATCCATTGAAGGCTCTAAAGCAAGACAGCTCTGCAAAAGAATGCAGAGCTGTCAAATAAGAGTCGAGGGCTAATGCAGAGGTTTAGCGAACCTTGGCTTTCTGCACAAGCTCAGCAAAATGCCGCTTGGCTTTCAGCTGAGAAAGCTGCGCACGAAGGCTGTCCTTTTGCGATTCGTAGGTTGGGAAGTTCTTCTGGCTGCGCTTGGCGTCAAGTTTTACGACATGCCAGCCGAATTGATTTTGGATGGGTGCCTGAGCGACATCGCCTGCCGACAAAATTTTGAAGGCATTGCCAAAATTGGGCTCAACATTGCTCGGCGACAGCCAGCCGATCAGGCCGCCGGCAGGGCCCGACTTCGGATCAAGTGATTCAGATTTTGCCAAGGCATCGAACTTTTCGCCTTTGTTGAGGCGCTGAATGATGTTCTTGGCTTCCTGTTCGGTCTTTACCAAAATATGGCGGACCTGATATTCGGTATCACCGTAGACCTTCTTGGCATTGTCGTAAGCCGCACGGACTTCTTTGTCGCTGACGGGATTTTTCTTCGCGTAATCTGCGACAAGGAGTTCAACCTTGAGCTGCTTGCCTACACGGTCGATGGCGTCGCGATATTCCTTCGTACGATCAATCTTGGCTTTGGCTGCTTCCTGCAGAAGCACCACTTCTTCAGTCACATCACGCTTTACACGCGCTTCCAGTTCCGGACCTGCTTTGGCACCGGCTTTGACTGCATTGTTGTAGACGGCTTCTAAGCGTGAAGCCGGAACCTTTTCACCATTGACGGTCATGTCTGTCAAGGCAGCGGCGGCAGAACCAACGAGACCGACGGAAAGCGCCAGTGCAAGGACAAGTTTGCTCTTAATCATGAATCTCTTTCCCAATGGAATCGCGCAGCTCTCTTGAGACCTGCGCATAAACAGTCAAACAATTATGCGCCAAGGTTTTACTTTGAACGTGTTGAATAAAACATGTTTTCAATTGAGTTCGGTAACTCGGTAAAATCCCTATAGTGCTTCGGCGGCGAATTCAGCAAGCCGTGAACGTTCGCCGCGGGTGAGTGTCAAGGTTGCGGCATGCTGCCATCCTTGAAAGCGTTCTACCACATAGGTAAGACCCGAACTGCCTTCCGTCAGGTAAGGCGTATCGATCTGCGCGATATTGCCGAGGCACACGATCTTGGTCCCAGGGCCAGCGCGTGTGATGAGCGTCTTCATCTGTTTGGGCGAGAGGTTCTGTGCCTCATCGATGATGACAAACTTCTGCAAAAATGTGCGGCCGCGCATGAAGCTCATGGACTTCACGCGAATGCGGTTCTTAATGAGGTCCATCGTGGCCTGACGTCCCCAGTCACCGCCTGAACTCGAGCCGTGAAGCACTTCCAGATTGTCTTCGAGCGCCCCCATCCAAGGCGCCATCTTTTCTTCTTCAGTGCCGGGCAGGAAGCCAATGTCTTCGCCTACGCTCACTGTGGCGCGGGTCATGATGATTTCGCTGAAGCGCCGTTCATCAATGGTCTGTGTTAGTGCGGCGGCGAGCGTCATCAGAGTTTTGCCGGTACCCGCCTGACCGAGAAGAGTGACAAAGTCAATGTCAGGATCCATCAGGAGATTGAGCGCCATGTTCTGCTCGGCGTTGCGCGCTTGAATTCCCCAGACCTTTATATGGGACTTCGAGCGGTAGTCGCGCATCAGACGCAGCGTCACCGTTCGGCCCTGACGCGCTGCAACGAGCGCCATGAAATTGGCGTCTCCCTCAACCGTCACACAGGCATTCAGGATGAAGTCTTCCGGGTGCTCCGGTTCAAAGCTGTAGAACGTAGCATTTTGATCCTGCCAGCTCTTCAAGGTGGAGTCGATGCTTTCCCAGAAGTTCGACGCAAGCGCGAGCTTGCCGGAATAAAGCATGTCGGTGTCGTCAAGCACCTTGTCGTTGAAGTAGTCTTCAGCGGGGATGCCGAGCGTTGTCGCCTTGATGCGCATGTTGATGTCTTTGCTCACCAACACAACAGCACGTTTCGGGAATGCCTTGGCAACGCCGCGGACGGTGGCCAGAATTGAATTGTCGCCGCGGAAGCTCGGGAGCTCTGCGGGGAGTTCTTCGGCCAAAGGTTTCGTTTCAAACCAGAGTCGACCGGTAGCTTCCGTATTGCCGAGCAGTGAAAGTTCAACGCCCTCTTGAATACGGCCGCCGTTGGCTTCAATCAGCTGATCCAATGCACGGCTTACTGAGCGGGCATTGCGGGCAACATCCGTAAGTCCCTTTTTATGGGTATCGAGCTCCTCAAGAACCGTCATCGGCAGGAAAACGTCATGCTCGGCGAAACGGAATAGTGAGAGCGGATCGTGCATCAGCACGTTGGTGTCGAGGACGAAAAGCTTGGGCAGGTTGTCCGGCATCTGCGCACGTCCGCGGCGTCCGGCATTGCCTGAACGGCGGCGGTCTGCAGCGTAGTCAGGCTGCGTTTTCGTGCTCGGTGCGGGTGTCTTAATTGCTTTTTGCGGGGCGGACTTTGCTTTCTTGGCAGTGTCTGCTGCTTTGGGGGCAAGAGCAGGTTTAGCCGGTGCTGCGGCTCGCTTCGGCTTTGCCGAGGATTTTGCTGAAACATCGGCTATTGCTGGACTTGCGGCAAGTTCAGACTTCTGAGCAGCTTTGAGCTTTTTGCTCTCGGACTTTTTGGATAGCGGTTCGGTGAGCGGCGCCTGAGCTGTCTTTGCGGTTTTAGAGGCGGGAGTCGCAGGGAGAGGTTCGGCTGATCGGGCCGCCTTCACGTTTCTGCGCTTGCCTGTCTTGACGGCCGCAGCGGGGTGCGACTCCATCGCATTCACGATTTTGACATCGGGCAGTTTGCGTTCGGATTCATGAGTTGCGGGAGTGCCGTAGTCTTCAAGGATTTCGGCAGGATGCGCAGGAGCTTTGGGAAGCGGCATATCTAAAGAGTATCTGGTAAGGCAGGAACCGGCAGTGCTGCGGCAGGCATATATGGACGACTGTCTGACAAGACGGGGTTCCTTAAAAAGGGTGCTTCCATTCTAGCTGTGGAGATTTACTGAATGAACGCTCTTGGCGGCTAATAGAGGGACTGAGCAAATCGTATTGACATGCTGTTGATGACGTCAGGACATCCCAGTGAGCTTTTGACTTGAATATATGTATCACGTGAATGCATGCAAGTTGGTTGTGTATTGGTGCTATCTATAGTATGAATATTAATGTCGTATTCTGACGTATGTATGTAAAAATGAGTTTAAGTCCGCAAGGTGTTGCGATTGCTGCTATTTATTCCCAGATTTAAGTCATGATTACTCTGTTATCTAACGAATTTTTAGAGTTCCCGGCTAAAACCGTCCAAAGCTCCGATCGCAAGCAATGCCAATTGGGCATCAGTGTTTTGCAACATGGATGCTTGACTGGAGAAGTACTGAAGTGTTTGCTGGACACAATTTCTATGCCTCGCAAAAATGAAGTACTTCCTTTTTCCCTGGTGATATTGGCTATTCTTCACGATATCGGTAAGGTCAATCCAGAGTTTCTACGTCGTTTAATCAATAACTTATCGTTGGAATATAAAAATGAGGCGATACAACGCTGGGGAGATTTGATACGCGTAAATCAGCAGCATACGGAGACTTACCATTCACTGATCAGTTACGCTGTTTTGAAGGATATGGGGGCTTGTGAGGCTGATCAACGAGTAGTCGGGGAACATCATGGGTTCCCAATAAAGGAAAGAATTGCACCTGCCGATTGTGAGATTTTTGGCGGCAAGGATTGGGAAATGGCTCGCCGCAGGCTTGCTCAGGAAGCGCTCTGTCGCAGTGGTGTAGATCCAGTGTTTCCCAAACCGGTTAAAGAAAGACCTTTAAAAAAATGGCAGGTTGAACTGTGGATCGGATTGGTGATCGTTTCTGACTGGCTGGCATCCCAAGTTGAACAGCCTATTCCTGCGGGGACGGAGGCGGCAAAAGCGCGGGAAATTGTTGCTAATGCTGGGTTTCAAACTATACCAGAGCTAGTCGATAAACCATTCCAAACAATTTTTGGGTTTGAGCCGCGTTCACCGCAACAGTTGTTATTTAACGCCTATCAAGGACCTGGTATTTATATTTTGGAAGCGCCAACAGGATGCGGTAAGACAGAAGCTGCCCTCGCTTTAGCGTTCAAAGCTATGGCGCATGGTGATGCATCTGGTATTTATTTCGCTCTTCCCACTCAATTGACTAGCAATCGGGTACATGAGCGCGTGGAAAAGGCAGTAAATACTTTTTTAGGGGATGAACTCCCTGTGCGGTTAGTTCATAGTGGTGCTCGGTTCATGCTGACTCGATGGGGTAAGGAGGCTAGTGCTGGTGAAGAATGGGGGCGACCAACTCGGCGAGCGCTGCTTTCTCCTTTTGGGGTAGGGACTGTAGATCAAGCGCTCCTTAGCCTATTACACGTGAAGTTTCGGCAAGTGAGGCTGGCAGGTTTAGCGGGCAAGGTAGTGATCTTCGATGAGATTCATAGCTACGACGACTACACCAATACTTTGATTGCTCATTTGATTCGTACACTGGAAGCATTTGGCGCAGTGGTAGTTATTCTTAGCGCTACGCTCACATATGAAGGCTTAAAGAAATTAGTTGGGGAAGACATTAAATCGCCTCAAGCGCCAATTGCGCTAACTGTTAAAACGAAGGAAACGACTCATCAAGCCGAATTGGCGGCAGTTTCTGATCATTCTGTCGCAGTGAAGCTTTTACAGACATCCCAAGCCGAAGACCTTGCTTTTCAAGAGGTGCTAAAACGAGTCTATCGAGGCGAGCAGGTATTGTGGATTGAAAACACTGTAGGTGCGGCGCAAAGTATTTATCAAAAGGCGCTTGCAGCAGGAATCGAAACGGGAGTGTTGCATTCTCGTTTCAGACCTTTGGACAGGGAGAACGCTGAGGGCATTTGGACGAACCTGTTTGGGAAGGCTGGGCGCAATGAACGAGGCAAATGCGGTCGATTATTAATCGGAACTCAGGTTGTTGAGCAATCTCTGGATCTGGACAGTGATTTTCTGATCACAAGATTGGCCCCTATTGATTTATTGGTGCAACGGTGGGGGCGCCTTTGGCGGCATGAAGACACTAAGAGACCAAGTGAATGCAAGCGCGCTGAATCTTGGGTCTTGGCAACTCCTGAAAGCATCGCGCGTGAAGGATCCGATTCACGATTTGGGCAGAGTGCGTTAGTTTATCACCCGTATATTCTTAGCAGAACTTTGGAAGTGCTGGAAAACAACTCAGATCAATCTGGGGATTCGTTGTTAAAACTGCCCTATGCGGTTCGTAGGCTGTTAGCAGAAGTATTCTCAATGCGTAACGAGGCAGAAGGTTCCGAAAATGCTGCACTGCAGCAAGATTTAATTCGCCAAATTAAAGCCAAACAACTGCAGGCTGAAGGGGCTTTAAGTGTTACGCACCTGGTAGATGAGCAAGCTGCTGAAGCTATGACTCGCCTAATCACAATGCCAACCTATGAAGCACTTATTCTTCTGCCTAAGGATATAGAGGTTCTGAGACAAGCAAAGACTTTTTCTGAGCTTTGCGTAGAACTCGAATTTAGGGTGGTCAAGTCTCCGAAACAGATTCAGGATGAGACTAAAGGATTTGATGGACACCATTCAAAATTGATGCTTTCCGAAGATATGATGAGGAAATTACTCAGAGCTAAACGTTTCACTCAGGTTGTGGTGCTTTATGGTGATGGCCAAGGACATCTATGGTCTTTGCAAAATGAAGCACCAAAACTAAAAAATGGTAAGAGTATTCATTATAGCTTGAAGGTAGGTCTAGAACTGATCTAACCTTTTGATAAAACTGGTTTGTTTGCATGCGTCGAAAATTGACGCAGTCTCCTGGTATCATAGATTATCAAAAGTTTTTCGGGGGTGAGATGAAAAAAGAGTTCAACCTTGCTACAGATAGCTGGATCAAACTAGCAGGCAGACCTCCAGTCAGTTTGCTGGATTTTTTTGCTAATGACGATGCAATAGTCCTAGGAGGAACCGCCGTTCAAAAATTGGTTGTATTCCGCTTACTTTTGGCTATTCTTCAGGTCAGTTGTTCTTTGGAAGATGAAGAGGAGTGGAAAGAGTTAACTATTGAAGAAATGAAGACATTGGCAATTAATTATCTAAAGTTACATATTGCTGGTTCTCCCCGCGTATGCGGGGATGTTTCTAAGCATGTGAGGAGAGGAACGAGAAGTTCTTCGTTCTCCCCGCGTATGCGGGGATGTTTCCGACTACAAGCTGCCCAAAAATCACACTTGGAGTTCTCCCCGCGTATGCGGGGATGTTTCTATAGAGCTAACGGCAAGATGCCGCCGGGATTGGTTCTCCCCGCGTATGCGGGGATGTTTCCATTCTGGACATCTACGCTCAGATGCAGTTCTTGTTCTCCCCGCGTATGCGGGGATGTTTCCGATATTCGTAAGTTTCAGCCGTCACAGTCCGTGTTCTCCCCGCGTATGCGGGGATGTTTCCAACAAACTATTTTTCGGCCATTTTTCACCTTTGTTCTCCCCGCGTATGCGGGGATGTTTCTCAGGGCGTTTTCAATCCCGGTCGAAACATCGAGTTCTCCCCGCGTATGCGGGGATGTTTCCTGGTGATACGGCGGCATGGAATCCCCCTTATCGTTCTCCCCGCGTATGCGGGGATGTTTCACTGTTCTTTTTCGCAAAATGCGCCCGCTTCCGGTTCTCCCCGCGTATGCGGGGATGTTTCCGACACTGGGCTTTGCCGACCTGACGCTCACTAGTTCTCCCCGCGTATGCGGGGATGTTTCTGGTTGCGGGCTTCCTGTCACTCTTCACGGGCAGTTCTCCCCGCGTATGCGGGGATGTTTCTAGGTGCGGTTAATGCCTTTCAGATTGGCCTTGGTTCTCCCCGCGTATGCGGGGATGTTTCTTCACCTCACCGGGATATTTTTCGCACAGTGGAGTTCTCCCCGCGTATGCGGGGATGTTTCTATTGCTTTCGGCGTGACGTTGGATTCACTCAAGTTCTCCCCGCGTATGCGGGGATGTTTCTGCGACAAGCAAATGATCAGCGCGCAGTGACAAAGTTCTCCCCGCGTATGCGGGGATGTTTCTGGAGTACAACGTTCTACTCCAAAAGGCATGCTGTTCTCCCCGCGTATGCGGGGATGTTTCTCCACATCGTTGCCAGCCGTGTTGGTCTGGACAGTTCTCCCCGCGTATGCGGGGATGTTTCCTGCGCCCAAAACACGCAAAACACATTGCGGATGTTCTCCCCGCGTATGCGGGGATGTTTCCGGAGGCGTTCCCTTACCTCACTTATATTATTAGTTCTCCCCGCGTATGCGGGGATGTTTCTCGTATAAACGCAAAGGCTATCACCGTATTGAAGTTCTCCCCGCGTATGCGGGGATGTTTCTCACCATCTTCTCAGCCAACTTGAAAGTTCTCTGTTCTCCCCGCGTATGCGGGGATGTTTCTATGAGGCAGGAAATAAGAAATATCCTTGCCGTGTTCTCCCCGCGTATGCGGGGATGTTTCGATGAGGATGAAACGGACAATTCGATTGCCTTGGTTCTCCCCGCGTATGCGGGGATGTTTCCAAGGAAGTTTCCGAAGAAGATACCAATCGACGGTTCTCCCCGCGTATGCGGGGATGTTTCTCAGATGGTTTTTGATTACATGAAGAAACACAAGTTCTCCCCGCGTATGCGGGGATGTTTCTCCGTCCGGGTAATTCCAGCTCATCAAGCTCTCGTTCTCCCCGCGTATGCGGGGATGTTTCCACACCGAACCAGTTACTGAGAAAAAGATGCCGGTTCTCCCCGCGTATGCGGGGATGTTTCTCTCTAGATCATCACTGTAACCAGACGCATCAGGTTCTCCCCGCGTATGCGGGGATGTTTCCCAGTACGCAAACTCAAAGATGCTGCTGCACGCGTTCTCCCCGCGTATGCGGGGATGTTTCCTAGACGATATTGTGAAGAGAGGACTATTTCCGGTTCTCCCCGCGTATGCGGGGATGTTTCCCATGATCTAAGAGCTGAGTAGTAAAGGTGGAAGTTCTCCCCGCGTATGCGGGGATGTTTCTAAGGGCGTGACGGTCAAGTTCCTTAAAGAGAAGTTCTCCCCGCGTATGCGGGGATGTTTCCACCCGAAAAGCACGACTTACTGAACCGCCTCGGTTCTCCCCGCGTATGCGGGGATGTTTCCTGCAACGCACCATTTCATCGAATCCCTTGTGTGTTCTCCCCGCGTATGCGGGGATGTTTCCAATCGTTTCCTCTCGCGGATGACCGTTTTTCCGTTCTCCCCGCGTATGCGGGGATGTTTCCAGGCGGATCGTCCTGGATGAACTGAGATGAAAGTTCTCCCCGCGTATGCGGGGATGTTTCTATCTCAAACGACATCCGATACATTGACCACAAGTTCTCCCCGCGTATGCGGGGATGTTTCTCTGTAAGTAAGACGACGCATCAATACCGTACTGTTCTCCCCGCGTATGCGGGGATGTTTCCAGGCTTGTCGATATTCAGCGGCACCCAAAAGGGTTCTCCCCGCGTATGCGGGGATGTTTCTCGCCGTAACGCAACAGCCGATACTCGATTTTAGTTCTCCCCGCGTATGCGGGGATGTTTCCACTAGTTCCGTGCCGCTCTTGGTCGATATTCGGTTCTCCCCGCGTATGCGGGGATGTTTCTGCCAAGTTGCAGCCAAAGAGCGTCCAGGCCAAGTTCTCCCCGCGTATGCGGGGATGTTTCTATCCGAAAGAAGCGAACGAACAGACTTCGACTGTTCTCCCCGCGTATGCGGGGATGTTTCTACAGGCATGTCGTGCAAGATGTACCAAAACGAGTTCTCCCCGCGTATGCGGGGATGTTTCTCAGCCATCCCGGCACTTGATCAGCCTTTCCTGGTTCTCCCCGCGTATGCGGGGATGTTTCTCACAGGTCAATTTCAGGGTGGGGACGGTCTTAGTTCTCCCCGCGTATGCGGGGATGTTTCCGGGTCCAATTGGAAAACGCGGCGGAAGATACCGTTCTCCCCGCGTATGCGGGGATGTTTCTAAGAGCACCACAAATAGAGCAAGTAAAGTAGGGTTCTCCCCGCGTATGCGGGGATGTTTCTTTGGAAACAAGAGGCCGAACGGCCTCATTTATGTTCTCCCCGCGTATGCGGGGATGTTTCACTCAGCCGGCAAAGACGCTCAAGGAACGTACAGTTCTCCCCGCGTATGCGGGGATGTTTCTCCCCAAGGCTTTTGCCAAGGCGCAGTACCCTTGTTCTCCCCGCGTATGCGGGGATGTTTCTGGGACGCTGAGGCGCCGGTGCCTATGGGCCTCGTTCTCCCCGCGTATGCGGGGTTGTTTCTATTCCTTAAAGCATGGAGACAAAACTATTCAGGTTATTCCCGCGCAAAGAAGATAATTCGACATCATGCCGTTTATAGTGCTTGTAGCTTAGTCATTCTTACTATTTGTACGGTAATATCGCAGTTTATATATACCATTCAAATGGTAGTTTATGAGAATAAAATATAGATAATATTGGATAGTTATTTTGGTCGTATTTCTGATAATTGGGAATGATATTTTGTCGAAATTAATTTTATTTGCTACTTGTATATGTGATAATGCGTTATCGTTGCTTGTATACGACACAGTGTTTATGCGGGCTGTAAATATCCCCTATTAGTAATTTATGATGATGTAAAGATAAAGAATATCTTTTGTCCTTAGTGTCCATAATAATCTTGATGTAGCTTTGATGAGAAAAATATTTTTTAGAATCACAAAAGATATGTTCCCTCAAATGAAGGACAGATATCCCTATGTGTACTTAGAACATGGACGTCTCGAAATTGATGACAGCAGTGTAAAGTGGATTAGTGCAGAGGGATATGTTGTTCGATTGCCGGTAGCAGTTATAGGTTCTGTAATTTTAGGACCAGGAACATCTGTAACACATGCAGCCATTGAGTCAATATCCTCTAGTGGATGCTCGGTATGTTGGGTAGGTGAGGATTCTTTGACGTTTTATGCATATGGTATGCCGCCCACTGCAGATACACAAAATTTTTATAAACAAGGACGTCTTGCTTTTAACCCCTTGTCTCGACTGAAGGTCGCTAGGCGGATGTTTTCAAAAAGATTTCCAAATGCTGAATTACTTGATAAATCGCTGCAAGTCATGATGGGGATGGAGGGACAACGTGTTAAAAGGTTATATGCTGAAAAATCTGAAAAATATAACGTTCCTTGGAATAGCCGTTGTTATATTCCTGGACAACCAGCTAAAAGTGATCCGGTGAATAGATGCTTGACATTTTTTAATGGATTGTTATATGGAATATTGACATCTGTGATTTTGTATGCAGGATATTCGCCACGTATAGGTTTTATACATTCGGGATCGCCAATGCCATTTGTGTATGATGTTGCAGACTTGTATAAAGAATGGTTGACTATTGATTTGGCATTTTCATTGGTGGCTAATGATGTAGATGTTTTTGATAAACGATTTTTAATAGACGCATTTTGTAATAGAGTTGTTGAATATGGGTTAATGGGGAAAGTTGTTTTAGATATTGAAGAAGTTATGGATATAGATGAAGATGATAGTTGTATTTTCTGATCGTATTCCTCCGGCGGTAAGAGGTAAGATGAAGCTTTGGTTCATAGAGCCGAGTCCGAATGTTTTCATTTCAAGCGTATCTGATGCTTTAGCTCAAAGAGTATGTGATAAGTTGTTTGAGTCATGTAAGGATGACTCGTCGCTAATCATAATTAAATCAAAAAATAATCCTCCTGGATATGAAATTATGAAAAAGTCAAACGAGATCTATAAGGAAAGATTGGTTCGGATAAGTGGGTTACAGCTTGTGAGAATTGAAGCAAGTGTAAAAAGTAAACTATAAGGATATATTTGCTCTGCAAACATTAAAAATATATCTGTTTCGTTTGTTGAGTGATAGTTATTAAAACGTGAGCAATTTTTGAGGCTAGTTTCACTTATTTGTGTCTAAGGACAAATACTTCCCCTCTCCATGACAAGTCGCGCCGACTTCTAAGGTACGATCAGATCAATAGTTCAGGACGACGTTAACAATTCTTTGTCGTCTGACATCCCACAACGAATGTCGTTTTCAAGAGTGACGTCATTCTCTTCACGGAGATCTCCCATGCTCTATATCTCGACGCGCGGCGCCGCAGACGGTAAGACCTTCGCTGACATTACGTTTGAAGGCCTTGCCCGAGACGGCGGCCTCTACGTGCCGGAAAACTACCCAAAGTTCACCGCTGATGAACTGGCCCAGCTGCGGGGGCGAGACTTTTCAAGCGTTGCACTCGAAGTCCTTTCGCGTTTCTGGACGCAGCTGCCGCAGAAAGATCTTTGGCAGCTCTGCCGCGACGCATGGCAGCCATCGATCTTCCCCAACGGGCTGGATATGTTTAAGGCGCATGATGTAGCGCCGATTACATGGCTGCAGGACGGTGTCGGCATCTATGAACTTTCCAACGGCCCGTCACTTTCGATCAATGACTTCAGTCTCCAGTTCCTGTCGCAAGTTCACGAAAAGCATTGGGACAAGGGACCACGTTCGATCACGCTCTTAGGCGCTACGACGGGCGATATGGGGGTATCGGCAGAGGCTGCTTTCGGCGGTCGTTCAGACGTCAAGGTTGTGATGCTTTCGCCTAAAGACCGCATGTCGAAGTTCCAAGCCGCGCAGCTTTATTCCAATAAAGATAAAAACGTTCTCAACATTGAGATTGACGGCACCTTCGATGATTGTCAGGCTTTAGTGCGAGAACTCCTCTCTGACGAGGCTTTCTGCAAAGAAGCGCATTTGGGTGCAGTCAATAGCTATCTCTGGTTGCGTATTGCCGTGCATGTTGCGGCGTTTTTCTATGGCTATATTCAAGCAACGAGCTTTAATACGGAGCCTGTCGTCTTTGTGGTGCCGGCCGGGAATTTCGGCAATGCTTTTGCAGGTTGGGTGGCGCGCGCGATGGGGCTTCCCATTTTGCGTATCTTGGTAGCCACTAACGAAAATGACGCTATTGATGTGTTTTTCCGTACGGGTGTCTATGCCCCGCGTCCAGTTAGTGAAACGGTAGCGACGTCGTCGCCCTCCATGGATATTTCAAGAGCTGCGAGCTTTGAGCGCTTCCTTTTTGAAGTGCTCGGACGCAACGGCGAACGCATTGCAGAGCTGATGACGGAGCTCGAGACCAACGGTCGATTTGAACTGACGAAAGAGGAATTCAACAAAATTCGTCGTTCAGGACTCGCGGCCGGCACCTCTGATCACCCGAATCGTCTGGAAATGATTGAGTCACTGTGGGTGACGAATCACCGCATGATTGATCCGCAAACGGCAGACTGCCTTTACACGGGCACCTATCTTCATCCGGTGGGCGTGAAGACGCTTTGCTGGGAAACGGTGCAGGCGGTGAAGTTCCCCCGCATCACGAAGCAGGCTACCGGGGAAACGGTTCCGCTGCCTGAGCGCTTTAATGACATCTTTGAGCGCAAGCAGAAGAAAACGCCGCTGCCCGCAAATATTGCGGCCTTGCGTGAGGCAGTTGCCGCATTTGCAAAAGAATGAGTACTGAAACCAAGAAACCTTTCGTTATGGGCTTCATCGGGAGATCCGGCTCGGGGAAGACCACGCTTGCAGCAGCCGTGCTCCGTGTTCTTGCGGCGCGCGGCTGGCGCGTCTGTGCGGTCAAGGATGCGCATCATCACATTGATCTTGATACGCCGGGCAAAGACACCTGGCGCTATCGCGAATCCGGCGCATCGCGTGTGATACTGCGCACGCCCGAGCGCTGGGCGGTCTTGACTGAGACGCCGGACGGAGCGCCCGGAATCGATGAACTGCTAAAAGAAACAGGTGACGCAGACATCGTTCTTGTGGAGGGCTTCAAGCACGAAGGATCCTTCCCTAAAATTGAGGTTCGTCGACAAGCCGCTGCCGATCGACCGCCGCTCGTGCAAGAGTTCGGCGGACGGATCAATCTAGCGGCTGCGGCAAGCGACTTTGACGAGCCTGATTTCGCGGGCGTGCCGAAGCTTGACATTAACCGGCCGGAAGAAACGGCAGACTTTATTGAGGGACTTGCCTTGGCGGCAGGTGCAAAGAGGTCTGCGCGCTGAACGCAGCAGTCATTCAGGCCCGACGATCAAGCACGCGCGTCGGGCTCTCCTTTTTTCTTCTGGATCCAATTCATGATCACCTATGCCGAGGCCTTGCGCCTGCTTTTAAGCGAAGCCAAGCCGATTGAAGATACGGAAACGATTCCGCTGATGTATTCCACCGGCCGGGTGCTGGCCGAAGACATTGCCAGCCCGATTGATGTGCCGGGCTGGGACAATTCGCAGATGGACGGCTATGCATTGCGGGTCGAGGATATTGCTTCGGCTTCGCAGGATGCGCCGGTGCGCCTGCCGGTGGCAGAACGCATTGCTGCGGGCAAAATCGGCGGTCCGCTGCTGCCGGGAACGTGTGCGCGCATCTTTACCGGCGCACCGCTTCCGCCGGGAGCGGATACGGTGGTGCCGCAGGAGGACGTGAGTCGTGAGGGTGATGTTGTCGCCTTTTCGCAGACTCCGCAGATCGGCGCCTGGGTACGCCGTCAAGGCTCCGACGTGGCGGCCGGCAGCGTCATTCTTCACGTGGGCGACCGCCTGACGCCAGGAGCCATTGGTATGGCTGCCTCGATTGGCCGAGCATATGTGACGGTGTTCCGGAAGCTGCGCGTCGGGGTCTTCTTTTCCGGCGATGAACTCGTGCAGCCCGGCGAACCGCTTCATCCGGGCGGCATCTACAACTCCAACCGCTTCATGGTGCGCAGCATTCTGCAGCTTCTGGGCTGCGAGGTGACAGACCTTGGCAGCGTTCCGGACAGCCTGGAGGCCACCAAGCGCGCCTTCGAGCACGCTGCGGAAACGTCGGACGTGATTCTCACGACGGGCGGCATGTCGGTGGGCGAAGAAGATCACATTAAGCCCGCCGTTGAAGCGCTCGGCCGCATCGATCTGTGGCGCGTGAAGCTCAAGCCCGGCAAGCCGCTGGCATTCGGCGAAGTAAAGGGCGTTCCTTTTGTAGGGCTTCCGGGCAACCCGGTTTCAGGCTTCGTTGTGCTGCTGATGATGGCGCGCCCCTTCCTTTTGCGTCGTATGGGACTGAAGGAAGTGGATCTCACGCCGATGAAGATCCGGGCGGATTTTGACTGGCTCAAGGCTGGCGACCGTGAGGAATTCGTTCGCGTGCGGCGCAACGCAGAGGGCGGGCTGGATATCTATCACACGCAGAATTCGCAGGTGCTTTCGAGCTGCGCATGGGCAGATGGTCTGGTCGACATTCCGTCGGGGGCGGTCATCCATCGCGGAGATGTGGTGCACTATTACCCCTTTGCGCAGTTCTTTGCTTAAGATTGCGGGAAAACCCTGTCATCCTTATAAGAAGGAAAATTCATGAAGGTCAAGGTCATCTTTTTTGCCAGTCTGCGTGATGCGGTCGGCACCGGTACGGAAACCGTTGAGCTGGCTGGTGATGCGGCCTCTGTTGCTCAAGTGCGCGAAACCCTGATCGCCAAGGGAGAGGTGTGGGCGCATGCCTTTCGCAACCTCAAACGCATTCGCGCGGCGGTAAATCAGGAGCTTGCCGGTGATGATGCAGTCGTCAAAGAGGGCGATGAAGTCGCCTTCTTCCCGCCGGTGACCGGGGGCTGAGATGGCCATTACCGACATCCGAGTGGGTGAGGCGGATTTTTCGCTGGACGAAGAACTGTCCCGCATCATGCGTGAGAGTCCGTCGGCAGGCGGCGTAGCGTCATTTGTGGGCTTGGTGCGCAATAAGAATGACGGTGCAGCGGTGTCGCGCATGACGCTCGAACACTATCCGGGCATGACTGAAAAGTCGCTCGCGAAGATCGCGGCCGCCGCGCGCGAACGCTTTCATTTGGTGGATGTGATTGTTGTGCACCGCGTGGGCGAACTGAAGGTGGGTGACAGAATCGTGCTCTGCCTCACCTCGGCCGAGCACCGCGGCGACGCATTTGCCGGCTGTGAATACATCATGGACTGGCTCAAAACCGAGGCGCCTTTCTGGAAGAAGGAGCAGACGCCGGACGGTGAACGCTGGGTTGATGCCCGCGAGAGCGACGACAAGGCGCGAGAGCGGTGGCTCGTGTAGACAGAAAACACACTCTGCGTCAACTTGAAAGTGAAACCATTCGTTAATGGGCGCCGTTTCCTGGAATCGGCGCCCTTGTTTCTAATCGGTGTTGACCCCATATAGAAGCTATGTTCGGGAGGAACCCCGGCGGAACTCTACAAAAGGGCTTCGTCAAGGCGGGACCTCTCCAAAGGAGTTTTTATATATGCGTCAAGACAAGTTAACGACGAAGTTTCAGGATGCCATAGGGAGTGCGCAGTCGATTGCGCTGGCTCATGACAATCAGTTCATGGAACCCCTGCACCTGCTCGCCGCTCTGCTCGCCGATACGGAAGGGGCTACGCGCAGTCTGCTCGAGCGCGCCGGCGTGAATGTCGGACGCCTCGAACGTGACGTGAAGGATGCCGTTGACCGTCTGCCCAAAGTGACGGGGCAGGGCGGCGATGTTCAGATTTCGCGCGACTTGATGAACCTCTTGAACCTCACGGAAAAAGAGGCCATGAAGGCGGGCGACGAATACATTTCGACGGAAATGGCGCTGCTTGCCCTTACCGAGGACAAGACCGAAGCCGGACGTCTGGCCAAAGAGGCCGGGCTTACACGCCGTGCAATGGAAGAGGCCATCAAAGCCGTGCGCGGTACGGACAAAGCCGACAATCCCGACGCGGAAAATCAGCGTGAAGCGCTCAAGAAATACACGATTGACCTCACCGAGCGTGCTCGTCAGGGCAAGCTTGATCCGGTGATCGGCCGCGATGATGAAATTCGCCGCACGATGCAGATTCTGCAGCGCCGCACGAAAAACAACCCCGTGCTGATCGGCGAACCCGGTGTTGGTAAGACCGCCGTCGTGGAAGGCCTTGCTCAGCGAATCGTCAACAATGAAGTGCCCGATACCTTGCGCAACAAGGTGATTCTCTCGCTCGATATGGCGGGTCTGATTGCCGGTGCGAAGTACCGCGGTGAGTTTGAAGAGCGTCTGAAGAAGCTCCTTCAGGAAGTGACGGCTCAGGAAGGGAAAATCATTCTCTTCATCGACGAAATTCATACGGTCGTCGGCGCCGGCAAAACCGAGGGCAGCATGGATGCGGGCAATATGCTTAAACCCGCACTCGCCCGCGGCGAACTTCATGTGATTGGCGCGACGACACTCGACGAATACCGCAAGTACGTCGAAAAGGACGCTGCGCTTGAACGCCGCTTCCAGAAAGTGTTTGTCGATGAGCCTTCGGTTGAAGACACCATCGCTATTCTGCGCGGCCTGCAGGAAAAGTATGAAGCCCATCACGGTGTGGAGATTACCGATCCGGCCATTGTCGCAGCTGCTGAACTTTCGCATCGCTACATTACCGACCGCTACCTGCCCGATAAGGCCATTGACTTGATCGATGAGGCGGCTGCCCGCGTGAAGATGGAAATCGACAGCAAGCCCGAAGCCCTCGATAAGCTCGACCGCCGCTTGATCCAGTTAAAGATCGAGCGCGAAGCGATGAAGAAGGAAACGGACGACGCCTCCAAGAAGCGTCTCGCTGCGATTGAAGCCGAAATCGAAAAACTTTCGCGCGAGTACGCCGACCTCGAAGAGGTCTGGAAGAAGGAAAAGAGCGAAGCGCTTGGTGAAAAGAGCGTGCGCGATGAAATCGACCGCGTCCGCCGTCAGATGGATGAGTACCGTCGTCAGGCTCAGTACGAGAAGCTCGCAGAGCTTCAGTACGCCGTGCTGCCCAAGCTCGAAGAAAAGCTCAAGCGTGCGGAAAAGGCCGAAAAGGATACTGAGAAGACTGAAAAAGGCGGTCCGAAGCTGCTGCGCACGAGCGTAGGCGCTGAGGAAATCGCTGAGGTGGTGAGCCGCGCAACCGGTATTCCGGTTTCGAAGATGATGGAAGGCGAGCGCCAGAAGCTGCTGCATATGGCCGATGCGCTTGAAAAGCGTGTTATCGGTCAGGATGAAGCGGTCAAGCGCGTCACGGAAACCATTCTGAGAAGCCGTGCTGGTCTGTCGGATCCCAACCGCCCGTACGGCAGCTTCCTCTTCCTTGGCCCGACGGGTGTCGGCAAGACCGAGCTGACGAAAGCACTCGCAGAATTCCTCTTTGATACCGACGAGGCGATGATCCGCATCGATATGTCGGAATTCATGGAAAAGCACAGCGTTGCTCGTTTGATCGGTGCGCCTCCGGGATACGTCGGCTACGAAGAAGGCGGCTACTTGACGGAAGCCGTGCGGCGTAAGCCCTATTCAGTGATCCTGCTCGACGAAGTCGAAAAGGCTCATCCGGATGTCTTCAACGTATTGCTGCAGGTGCTCGACGACGGCCGCATGACGGACGGTCAGGGCCGCACGGTGGACTTCAAGAACTGCGTGATCGTCATGACCTCGAACCTTGGCTCGGCTGAGATTCAGGAAATGCAGGGTGAACCGCAGGACAAGATCAAGTCCGCTGTGATGCAGGAGGTGCGTGCGCACTTCCGTCCTGAGTTCGTCAACCGTATTGACGAGATTGTGGTCTTCAACAGCCTTGACGCGGCCAACGTGCGCAAGATTGCTGAGATCCAGCTCGAGCAGCTCCGCAAACGCATGACCGCTCAGCAGATCGGTCTGGATGTGACGGAACCCGCGCTCGACGAAATCGCCAAGGTGGGGTTCGATCCGCAGTTCGGCGCTCGTCCGCTGCGCCGTGCGATTCAGGACCGCATCGAGAACGGCATTGCTCGGCTCCTCCTCGAAGGCAAAGCTGCGCCGGGCGACATCGTCAAGGTGGGGACTGCTGGCGAAGACTTTACCTTCGACGTGGAAAAAACGAAGGCAGAGCAGTCTGCTTAACCAGCAGGGTCTCAAAGATGAAGCGGAAAAACCCCTTGAGCGACCCTTGAGGTGAGGCGGCGGTGAGCATGACTCCCGCCGTCATCCGAAGAGGCCGATCAGCGATTCCCCCAAAGTGGGTCAGAAACGTTGTGAGGTGCTTCGGGCCCGCTTTGTTTGGCCTGAATGAGTGATAGTAGTCACTTGTTCAGGCCTTTTTTATTTGTGCGCCCGGCAGCGCACGTGTGATTGTGTGGTGAAAGTCCACTGTCCGCCCGGTCG
>OBVZ01000232.1_pt1 | contig 43326 bp, 21 predicted proteins | sample 1476241 | NCBI WGS metagenome assembly OBVZ01 (sample SAMEA2580034, study PRJEB22360) | human gut metagenome | reverse complement strand
TCACACGCGGCGTCGTCGTGACGAGCGAAAAGGCTTCTTCCTATCAGGGCAAGGCGGTGAAGACCGTCGTTGCTGCCGCTGTTGCCGCCTTGATGGCTGGCGCCGCAGTCGCTGATGAAACTGCAGCTGCAGACCCGACGACTTATGCCGGTACGGTTGGCTCGATCGTCGTTGACGAAGGTAAGAAAGCTGAAGTTACGAATACAACCGTCGTCACCGGCAAGACGGATGTCAAAGGCGAGCTTTCGGGTAATCAAGACGTTACCTTCCAAGGTGCCGCAACGAATGCCGGCAAAATCGATCTTGGATCGCTGACTGTTAACGGCGGTCTCGACAATACCGGCTTCCTTAAGGTCGATACTGCCGTACTGAACAGCACCTTGAAGACGGTACTCAACTTTGACACAACAAACCATTTCAAGTTTGACACACTCACTGTCAACGAAGGCGGCGCTCTCGAAATCACGAAACTCGGCACAGAGGCGCTTAATAATGTTACGACGGGTGCTACAGCAAACGATAAGAGCAACTACACCAATCTCGCGCTGACATTCACTGACGGCACGATCAACCTCAACGGCGGTTCACTGGCTATTGGAACGAATGGCGTGCTGACGGCCGGCGAAGGCGAAGCGGCTAAGACCTATGGCTTTGTCAACGATAAGGGCCACCTGAACCTCGCAGTTAAGACGCAGAATAACAACGCCGCAATCATCAATATCACGAAGGGCGACTACGTTTACGGCGACTTGACGCTCGATGGTACGGATGGCAAAGCTGAAGCCAACCTTAAGGGTGGCAATCTGACCGTTGACAATCTGACTGTTAAAGGTTCGAGCGCCGCAGTTAACCTGACGAAGGGCAATGCTGCCGTCACCGATACGCTCGACCTTCAGGCCGGTACGTTTAAGCTCGATGGTGCTTCGCTCACTATCGGCAAGAAACTGACGGCTGCTGAGGACAGCACCTTTACGTTCAAGAAGGGCGTTCTTACCAATAACGGTGCTGCTGCTTTCAGTTCGACGAGCGGCATCAGCCTTGATGACGGCGCCACGTTTGACAACAACGGTACGCTGACGGCAATGTCTCTTACCCTCGGTGATGGCGCAAAAGTCTCCACGCATATCAACACGAAGGGCGAAAACGACAAGACAGTCGATAACTATTCCGTCAAAGAAACCACCCTCAACAAGGGCAGCACGTTCGAACTTAAGAGCCTCAATTCGAACCAGTACCTCGGTTTTGGCAACGATAAGGAAACCGGCAAGACCTACGAAAACGATCAGTTCCTGGTGACTGGCGTTTGGCATTTGAACGGCGGCGATCTTATTTACAACGGTTCCGCTGTTGAGAAACTGAAGATCGGTAAGGGCAGTGATAACGACAAAACGACCAATGTCGTAACGATCAAAGCTGACTACAGCTTCGGCGATATCAGCTTTGGCCAGAACGGCAACCTGAAGGTTACGGACGGCAACACGCTCACGGTTTCCAATCTCTACCTGAGCAATGGTGATGCCACGTTCGAAAATGCGGGCAAGCTCGTCGTTGACAAGGTCACTGTTGAACTTGCAAAAGACGCTACAGCTATTCAGAACACCGTCATCACCAACAAAGGTGAAATTTATACGTCCTATGACAATCTCTTCACTGGGAAGGACGGCAAATACACCGAGGCCACGCTTTTCGGCACGGCACTGAAGAGTGACGACGATTCAGGTACGACCTACGAAACCGCTTACGAAGGCACGTACACGAAGGATCAGCTCACGAAGGCTCAGGGTCTTGTCGGCAACATCGTCTTCACAAAAGGCAGCATGGTTGCAGCCGACGGCAAGAATGTCACGGCAACCGACGTTGACGGCGTCATTACGCCGAACACGGTCGCTGACAGTGACGCCGCTAAAGTTGAATTTAAGGACAATACAGAATTCGGTGTCCTGAATTTCACGGGTGATGCTGCCAAGGATAACGTGACCGTTACTGGCACGGCTCAGAAGACCGTTACGATCTCCGGCGCTAAAGACGGCGGAGCGCTCTTCACGGGTGTAGCCGCCGATAAGACGATTACGGTTTCGACGGGTAATTTTGTCTTCGGCGACGAAGAGAAGACGACCTCCATCGACCGTGATCTTAAGGTTGGCGCCGACACGTCAGTTGCTCTGGAAGGCGCGCTTAATACGAAGGGTATTAGCCTCGAAACCGGTGCAACCCTCGACGTCAATGGTGTAACGACTGCTGACTACATTAAGGGCGGTTCTGCGACCGTTAATGGTGCACTCGCTGTAAGCAACATGTACGTTGCGCCGAAGGAAACTGCGCCTGAAATCTTCACGGTCCAGTCGAACTACACCGTGCAAGGTGATGACGAGCAAACGGCTGTGCTGGCCTTTGGTTCCGATATCGCGAAGGCTCAGGCAGCGGCCGCTGATGCCGTCGCACGTCTCGATGACGTCAACAGCGTCCTGTACATTGATAAGCAGCTCAATGTGGGTTCCAATACCATTTCAATTGGTAAAAAGGGGCGTGATAGTGAAGCCGTTTCTGTCGGTCAGACGGGCGTTGCGGTGATTGATCTTGCCGCTTACGGCGCTTCGTCGCCTGACAAGGTGATAGGGGTCTTTGCGGATGCTGCGAGCGGCAGCATCTCCAACCTCGCGCTGACGAACCTCAGCAACACCGCGCTTGCAAAGAATGACGCCGGTGTCTACGAGCTGAACCTCGGTAAGGTAACTGCTGCCAATGTCGACTTCGGCATGTCCGATGACTTCTATAAGCAGCCCGCTCAGGATTCGTCTGTCATCGCCTTTGACGTCAATGAAGTGAAGCTCGCTGCTGAATACGGCGCGTTCAACTCCGTGGGCGCGATGAAGACGTCCTTGCAAAACGTTCAGTTCGGCCAAAATACGCTTGCCGACAAGCTCATCTTTGGCATGGAAGCCATTAACGATGCCTACGCGAAATCCCTCTATCAGCAGGCGCTCGCTGCCGGCTTGATCAAGGCTGATACAACGGAAGAGACCTTTAAGAAAGGTTATGACAGTGTCACTTCTCAGACTTCTTTCGTGACGGACGGCAAGCTCGCCGAGTATCTTGCGTTTGTCAATCAGGCTGATTCCGCGTTTATGTCGCAGCTCGTCAGCGCTGAACACGCTGCCACGAATATGGCTGCTCTGGGCGGCGCGTTCACGACGGCGCTCGACATCAATGATCAGGTCACGGCTGCCGTCAGCCGCCGCACCTCCGCGCAGCGCGCGGAAGGCTTCACCCCCTGGGTGGACGTCTTCGGCACGACCAACGAAGCCAAGCGCCTCTACGGCAACGGTGCCGGCTATGAAGCCGACATCTACGGTGCTGTTCTGGGCTTTGACTACACCGCTGCCTGCGGCGGTACGCTGGGCGTTGCCTTCAACGTCGGTCAGGCGGACGGCAATTCCGTCGGTTCGGGCGCCAAGGTTGACAACGATGCCGACTTCTACGGCGTGAGCCTCTACGGTGCACAGACCTTCGGTGACTTCAACGTCAAGGCTGACTTGGGCTACACCCAGGTTTCCAACGACCTGTCGACGAACAACATCCTCGGCTCCTACAAGGAATCGCTTGATGCCAACGTCTTCACGTTCGGCCTCGGCACCGAGTACCTCGCCAAGTTCGGCGCGCTCAACGTGACACCGCATGCCGGCATCCGTCTGAGCCGCATTGATATGGATGACTCCAAGTACGGTGCGGACTACGACACGATGACGGTCTACCAGCTGCCGTTGGGTGTTGCCTTCTCGGGCAATTTCGATGTGAACGGCTGGAAGCTCGCTCCGATGGTTGACCTCTCCGTTGTCCCCGCCTTCGGCGACAAGGATGCGGTTGCAACCTACACGGGCGGCATCCAGAGCGTCACCCGCGTTGTGGATACCAACCCGATTCAGGCCACGCTGGGCATCTCCGCTCAGAACGGCGCCTGGACGTTTGGTCTCAACTACGGTCTGACGGCCGGCGGCGACGATCGCATGAACAATGCCTTCAACGCCAACCTCCGCTACTCGTTCTAAAAACGCGCATCGAATTGAGGAACTTATTCCTCAGTCGTGAGCTCCAAGCCTCCGTCGGCCGTACTCCAAGGGTCGGCGGAGGCGGGTGAACAAACAATGAACAGAGGTGAGACGGACTGCCCGGCAGTTCGATCCCGCCTCCTATCTCGCGCCCGTCTGCCGCCTGTGCGGGGGACGGGCTTTTTTTATCTTGAATTCGGATTGCGAGGTTCAAATGCCGTTCTCAGCTCCCTCATCTCCGCCCGAACCGTCCGTACGCAACCGGCTGCGTCCGAAGTACTGCAACCCTGCCCAGCTTCGCGGAAGCGCGGTTAAGCTCTTCGAAGCCGGATTCGGCTACGTGCGGGCTGCAAGGATACTCAATATTCCGGCCAATACCGTAAAGGACTGGTCAAACGCTTGGAAAAAGGGCACTTTCAAAACGGAAATTTCGCCGTCGCTCTTTCGCTATAACCGCTACATCAAAGAGAAGGCTGTCCGTTTGCGGCTGACCGGCCATACCCTCAAAGAAGTGTCTGAAATGACAGGCGCATCACAGACAAGCGTGAAGCGGTGGGTAGAAGCCTATGTTGCCAAAAAAGGGCTGCAGGGATCGGTGTTTGGTCCCAGAGCGCAGGAGGAGGGCGGCATTAACCAGTAAGCCGCAGCTCCGGGCGTTGCGGCCATTGCGCGGACAAAACGATTTGCGGTTGAGCGGCAGCCGTAAGAATGCCGTCGCTTTTAAGCGCCCGAACGGTCTCTTCAAAAGCGCATTGATGCATAAAGCGGTCAAAGGCGGCCGCAAGGACGACGAGCCGGCTTTTCTCAGCCTTTCGGCGAGCCCTGAAGACCCATGCGGACTGCCGATCGGAGCCGTTATCGGACTACTTTTTTAGTTAGTCTGTCGGTGGCTGAAATCATTCCCGCCCGTACCTGCCGAGGCAGACATCTGCGGTACCGCTGAAGCCGTCTTTTCAGCTCATCACTATTTGAATCAAGCAGGTATTGACGGCTTCATTTTGAGTGCAGAATGCATTTCTCCTCAAGATTATTTCTGGATCAAAACGACCATTCGAATCAAAAGAGCGCAATTGGCCAATAACTAGATCCTCAGTGTTTGGTGCTCTTCACTTTCAAGATGACGGACAGAAGAAGGGCAGCCGACATCAAACCGGCAAAAACCAGCATCGTTTGGTGGTAGCTCCCGGTCGTTTCCTTAATGACGGATAAGAGCATCGGTCCGGCAATGCCGGCCAAAGCCCAAGCCGTCAGCATGATGCCGTGAATAGAGGAGAGCTGGCGAACACCGAACAAATCCGAAAGGAAGGCCGGCATGCAGGAAAAACCGCCGCCGTAGCAGCTGATGATTGTGAGAACGAGGATATAAAAAAAGGCTTCCGACGGGGTTTGGGTGAGCGCAAAGAAGGCTGCCGTTTCAATCACAAAGAAAAGCACATAGGTCGCGGCGCGTCCCATCCAATCGGAAAGCGTTGACCAGGCGAGCCGGCCAAGACCATTGACGATGCCGATGGCGCCCACGAGCGCGGCTGCACCGGCAGCATTCATGCCGACGGCTTCCTGGGCCATCGGAGAGGCAACAGCGAGGAGTCCGATGCCGCAAGTGATATTGGTGAAGAAAAGCCACCAAAGCGACCAAAATTCCCAGGTCTGGACGGCTTCGCGGCGCGTGTACTGTCTGCCGGTTTGGGCGGCAGCGGCTTTTTTGAGTTTGTCTGATGCATCGTCGGAAAGCTTGGTGAGATCTACCGTTTCACCGGCTTTCGGAGGCATCAAATAAAGCGAGGAGAGCGTCATGACAACTGCGTAAGCCCCTCCCATGATGAGAAAGTTCGCTGATAGGCCATAGAGGGCCGTGAGCTTTTGCATCAGCGGTCCGCCGATGAGCGAAGCAAAGCCGAACCCCATAATGGCCAGACCGGTTGCAAATCCGCGGCGAGCGGGAAACCATTTGACTAAAGTTGAAACCGGCGTGATATAGCCGATGCCGAGCCCGATGCCGCCGACAGCTCCGTAAAAGAAATAGAGGAGCGCGACGCTCTTCATCGAAACGGCCAGAGCCGTGCCGATCAGGCCGGAACAGAAAAAGAGCATGGAAAGGAGGCCCGAAGCACGAGGGCCGATGCGCTCGACGAACTTGCCGAGGAACGCTGCAGAGAGCCCAAGAAACAAAATGGCGATGGAAAACGCCCAGGTCGTGCTCGAGAGCGTGATGCCCATCTCTGCCATCACAGGCTTCGTCAGTACGCTCCAGGCATAGACGCTGCCGATGGACGCATGGATGCCTACGGCGGAAAGGGCAATGCCGACTCGGTTTCGCTTCATTCAATACTCCGGCTGAGCCGCAAAGAAAGCAGCATTTTTATGGGGTCTTTTGGACGGCAGAGCAGACATCAAAGCAATGGGAAAGGATCCTCTTAAAGATCGGACTTCGATGTGCCTGCTGCCGCTTGGGGGGCGAACAGATGGTTTACAAAGCCTAAAAGAGTCCGCCGTTTAAAGTCAATGACATTAGATCTTGTTTCTTTTATGTAAATGCAAAAAAAGGAGAAAATAGATATTTCAGCCTAGTTATTTTGGTGATCAAAACGCAGGAATTTTCGTATTCCGATGTCGCTCTCTGCCGGCGTTTCAGGAAGTCAGTACTTTTCTGATTGAGCGAACACTATAAACGGATGCGGGAGATAACCAGCCCAATCGCGTCGTCAGTGAGGAGGACGGTAATCTTCCAACGCATGGATCTGAGGCAGAAGGGACGCTCTCGACGCAAAGTTTCAGCCCTTGAAAAAAGCGTTCCAGATAACACTCACCGCAAGGAGCCAGAAAAGAACGGCGCTGATGCGGTTGAGCCAAAAGGAGAACTTTGGGCCGGCGAGCCGCTTGGCGCCGGCAGCGGCGATCCAGCTGTAGCCCAAATGCACGACGAAGCAGACGAGCACAAAAAGCGCCGAAAGCATGACCGCCTGCGGGAGGTACGGCTGATCCGTGCGGATAAAGGGCGGCATCAGTGAGAGCAGGAACACAATCAGCATGATGTTGGAGGCCTGCAGAACGACGGCGCCCCAAAAAATCTTCCGGAATGTGAAGCGCTCCTGGCCGCAGCGCAGCCCCTCACGCGCGGCCGAATCACTGGCTGCAGAGAGATCAAGCGCGCCCGAGCGCCAGCTCTGAATGCCGAACCACACCAATACCAGTGCGGAGACCACCTGAAGCACGTTGTATGCCGCAGGGGAATTGGCTATCAGGGCGCCAAGCCCCGTAGCGGAAAGCGCTGACATTAATGAACACCCCAAACACGTGCCGAGCGGAGACGCCAAAACGCACTTCATGCCGCCGCGGAATCCGCTTGCAATCGTGTAGAGCACGCCGGATCCCGGCGTGATGCAGGCAACGAAAGAAACGAAGAGATATAGCGCAATGCTCTTGTCCATGGCTCTCGGGGTCCAATTCGATGGTTCAGGTTCGAGCGTTAAATGCCGGACGAAGAAAGCGAAAAGATGGACTTAATTTCGTCGTCTGTCAGGTCACCGATCCAGGATTCGCCGACACCGACGGCAAGGTCGGCCAACTCACGCTTTTTCTTAAGCATTTCGTTCACCTTTTCTTCAAAGGTGCCGGCCGTGATGAAGCGATAGACCACCACATCCCGGCGCTGACCGATTCGCCATGCCCGGTCCGAAGCCTGATCTTCTACAGCCGGATTCCACCAAAGGTCATAGTGAATGACGGCGGAGGCGGCGGTGAGGTTCAGACCCGTGCCGCCCGCCTTGAGCGACAAAATGAAGACTTCCGAGTCCGGGTTGTTCTGGAAGGCATCTACCATTTCCATGCGCTTGGCTGCGGGCACGCCGCCATGGAGAAATTCGGGCTTGCGGCCCGTAGCGTCTTCAATCCATCGAACCAGGCGTTCCCCCATTTCGCGGAACTGCGTAAAGACAAGGGCCTTGCGTCCGGACTGGCGGCAGCGGCGAAGGAGCTCGAGGAGCGCTTCAGCTTTGCCGGAGTCGGGTTTATCGACAAATTCTTTTTGGAACTGCGAGGGCGAATTGGAGATCTGCTTAAGGTTAAGAATCATGCGCAGAATCTGTCCGCGGCGTGAGAGCCGCGCCTGCGCCGCATGGAGCCTGTCGCCCGCGGCTTCCTGCTCGCGGGATTCACGGTCAAGCGTTTCGAGCGACTCCAGATTGGCCTTGAGGCATTCTTCATAGAGCGCCACCTGTTTGGGCGTGAGCGTCGTGAAGTAGTCGACCACATTCTTTTCAGGGAGTTCATCGAGAATGCCCGGATCCGTCTTCACGCGGCGGAGGAGAAATGGCGACGTAATGCGGCGGAACCGGTCAATCGCTGCGCGGTCGCGGTGCTCTTCAATCGGCATGACAAAATCACGTCGGAACTGAGCGGGCGACCCCAAGAGGCCGGGCTCCACAATAGAAAAGATGGACCAGTATTCGGCGAGCCGGTTTTCAACCGGCGTGCCCGTGAGCGCGATGACGGAATCAGCAGGAAATTCTTGTGCGGCCTTCGCCTGACCGGTTTTGGCGTTCTTCACCGCCTGGGCTTCGTCGAGCACCAAGAGACGGAACTGCATCTGCGAGAGCTGCGGGAGTTCGCGCTTCAAAATACCGTAAGACGTGATGATGACGTCCGGGCGGCTATGGTCGAGCGCAAAGATCGTGCGGTCCTTGCCGTGATAGATCTGCGCCGTGATGCCGGGCGCAAAGCGTTCAATCTCACGCTCCCAGTTGACGAGGAGAGACGCGGGCGCAGCGATCAGAACTTTGCCGCGGTCAAGTTCTCCGCGGGCTTTAAGTTCTGCAACGCAAGCGATGACCTGCACTGTTTTGCCTAGCCCCATGTCGTCAGCCAAAAGGGATCCGAGCCCAAGCATGGCATTCTGAACGAGCCAAGAGAAGCCGCGGATCTGATAGGGGCGAAGAACCGCATTGAGTTCGACTGGGGGCGGCAGTTCCTTGACGGCAGCCGATTCGCGAATGCGCTCAAGGAGCGCCTCGGCGGCTTCTACCCGTCGGCCGTTTGAGGACCCCGAAAGCAGGGCGCGGAGCTTGTCCCAGTTGGAAAGCTCCTTCTTCTGAGCTTCCGCCCATTCAGCCACCAAGCGGTCCAGATCTTCCTTGGTGAGGTGAAAGAGCGTGCTCCCTGAGGTGAGGAGCTCCCCTTCTTGATTGATGCGTGCACGAAGCTCAGCGAGCGTCATGCGTTCGTCGCCCACCGCGATTTCCCAGCGGAAGTCTGCAAGCGCTGCGGCATTGAGCATGCCCTGAGTGGCCAAGCGCTTTTGCATTCTGGCATTGCCGGGCGCCGCCGCCGTGAGGACGATTTCGGGTTTTTCGATCCGCCGCATGCTCTCAGGCAGCACCGCGTCGACACCGCAGGCAGAAAGCTCCGGGAGCTCTGTAAAGAGAAAGTATTCCCAGCGGCTGCGCTCAATCCGGCTCGGCTGATCGAAGTTCGGACCGAATTCAGCAAAAAGCGGGTAATCCGCCGCCAGAAGCTTCAGGGCCTCACGAACAATGCTGTTGGGGCCTGCGCCAGCCGCACTCCCTTCAGTGCCATCCCAGTCAGCGAGCGTGAGCGGTTCACCCTTGCGCGGGCCTTGCCGCGGGGGAAGACTGAGCGTGAGCTTCAGTGCGCCGTTTTCGAGTACGCCCGTCAGGAGGAGCTTAGCCGGAAGCGCCGCGCCGGCGATGGGGAGTGCGAAAAAGCCCGCCAAAACGTTTTTCAGGTCCGGCAGCGATGCGGCATTAGGCGCAAACCCTTCGCCGGTAAGCGTACTGCGCACGCGGCGCCCGACGAGGTGGCGCGCGATCTCCCGGTTTCGCTTGGACGTATGCCGCATGAGCGAAGTAATGAGGAGCGTGAGCGCAAGATAAACGCCCGCATAGGGCGCGTCGGGGTGATCGCTGAGGCCGGCAAAGGCTCGGCACTGCGGTGCGAGCGGCTGCAGGGGGAGGAGCGGTCCGATTAAAGCACTCACCTGCGAGAGGAGGTTCTTTACGCCCGGCGCATTCAATGCCGGATGCCAATAGACACACATGCCGTCGGCGGACTGATCCGCAGCGTCGGATTCGTAATGCGCCGGGGCAGGGAGCGGCAGCACAGCGCGCGCCGCCAAAATCTGCGCAGCCGCTTCAGCGAGCGCGCGCCAGACGACAAACGAGGCATCCGCCCCCGCCAGATCCCGGCGGGTCGGGATCAGAAGCGCCATGATCATGTCGCCGCTTTCCTCGGCCCAATGGATCGACTGGTCTTCCGTCTGCAGGGCAAACACAATGCGGTCCCAGGGGTGGTGCCCGGAGAGAAGCTTCAAGGAGGGGAGTTCTGCAGACGGCTCCTTCTCAATGGTGGTGAGCAGAAACCGATTCCATTTGCTGTTGGGAGAAGCGGTGCCGAGCCGCTCCTGGCGAGCCTCGCGGCGGGCGAGCATTTTCAGGGCTTCGTCCGCAGTGAGCGATGCTGCCGAGAGGAGGTTCTGCATGAAGGTTCGCGCCTCAATGTCGCCGAACGCGCACCAGGAACGCTTAGCCTGAACAGCAGAGAGCCCAGAGGACGGCAGTGCGGAAACGATCGTGGGCGAGAGCATCGGCACGCCCGGAGCCTGCCATAGCCGCAGACGCGTGAGATTAGCCTCTGCGCCCAAGTCCGGAATATCAGCTGGCGCAATGTCTGCGCTCAGCCGAAGCGCATCGTCCTCAAGTTCGGCAAAGGGGAAGGTGCCTGTGAGCGCTTCGCCCGCAGCAAAAAGCGGCTCTTGAGCATTGGCAGCCGAAGCCGCGTTCGGTTGGGCTTCTGAGAGCGTTTCAGCAGCGAGACCTTCAGGAGACTGAGGAGCCGCATGGTTATCTCCGGCAGCTGAAAGCGCTTCATCGGCGCTCTTTTGAAAGTCGATGCCGATAAATTTGAACCAGCGCCCCGGATCGAGCTCCAAATCATGCATGAAAGCGGCAATGAGGAGCGCGCATTCGCTCGACATCATGCCGGGATCGAACTGAATCGAGCCGGGACGGCGCATAAAAATATCGAGCCCAGAAGCCTTAATGGCTTCAAGCAGCGGCGCCGGCAGGTCGCCCGCCCGAAGGCATTCCAGAAGGCCCGGAATCTTGGACGCGGCTCCAACGATCGGGGCGGCAGCATGCACGGCGCCCGGATAGAAATGCATGGCGAGCGTGTAAGGCTGTCCGCGTGAATTTTTAAGCTTCAGGCGCACTGTTCGGGTAGTGGCATCCCATTCGAGCTTGGCTCCCCGAAGCGAGGCAAGGCGCTCCTCAGCTGCTATCCAGATGCCCGGCTGGGTGTATTGGGGAAAGGATTCCGAAAACGTGCGGAACCACTCATCCGTTTCCCAACTGATGCCGCTCGTGAAGGTCGCCATGCGCGTCGTCCTATGCCTTGGTTTTGTATTTACATTTTTGCTCAGGCGCAATCGGCGTTTCAACGCACTGCCCGGGTGCTGTGCCTGAAGCAAAGAGTGCAATTTTAAACCAGGCGCTTCCTCTTGGGGCCGCTCAGCGCTTTGAGTCAGCCGCATTGGCCTTCATGCTTTGATGGTCTTTATGCGTCTAAGGTCGACGCAGGCGTGCAGATAATGATCTTGTCAGAAGGAAAAAAATCAAAACACGGGGTGAGGAGAGGCGCTCAGAGCGGCCGTCTCACCCGGCATCCGGAAGGAAAAAACAATGCGCAAACGCAGAAGAACGTGTACCACTATTTATCTGGGCAGCAATGACAAGCGCTTTGAGTACGTTACCGACGGCAATGTCAAATTGGCTGATTCGGTCACCATTGAGCGTTGGGTTGTGCGCCTCATGGCCTGCACCAAAGCATGGATGCGGCTCGATGCCGATGGAATGCGGACGATTCACGGCACGCGTATCGAGGGGCTTCTCAATATCGAACTCCAATGGCTGGCGGAACTCACCAAGGCCCGAACCATCGAAAGTGAAGCTTTCAGCGTAGATGACGATGACGACGACGATGACGGCGACGACAAACTCAAGCTGCGTCCGCTCACGGCCCGGGCCATCGCCGCTGCTGAAAAGGATCTCGATAAGCGCTTTGCCGATTTTGAAGTCGCCGGGGAAGCGGTGACATGCGTCTGGGAGGATGAAGATTTTGGTTCGCTCGGACACGATATCCCGCAGCGCTTGAAGCAGCTGGGCTTTAAACGCACGGTGCCCCGGGCGCTTGAATTCTGCCGAAAATTGGTCTTCGGCAATGGCGATATCTCAACAGCGGAGGCGTCTTCGGAGGACATGGTTGCCGGGCTGCCTTCCACTTTCGGCCGGAACATTCGTCTCATTGCCGAAGCTTTTGATCTGACCCGTGATGAGCTTGAAACGCTGGCCTTTCTGGCGGTCGTAAGACATTTTGCCGGACTGCGTTCTATTTGCAATGCCTATGACTATGAGCGCCGCGGACTTGATTTGGTGGTTGAAGTGCTTTCGGCCGCATTCGGCCGCAAAGTCAGCAAAACTGTTTTTTCAAAATCGAAAACATTGTGGAATACCGGACTGATCAGCGGCATTAACAGCAGGACCCCGGATTTTGAAGATCAGATCAGCTTTCTCGATGACGGGGATTTGCTCGACACCATCTTTACGATTCCGCAGACGCTCGAGGAGATGTTTGCCCATGCCGTCACCGCGGCGCCCCAGTCCATCTTGACGCTCAAGGACTTCAGCCATCAGCCGGAAATTGAATCCTACCTGCTGCCCTACCTTAAAAAAGCTTTGGCAGAGCACCGGCAGGGCGTCAACGTGCTCCTTTACGGTCCCCCGGGAACGGGCAAAACGGAGCTCGCTCGCCTGCTGGCCAAAGAAACGGGGTCGGCGCTCTATGAAGTGAGTCCCAAAAGCGGGCCGGACAACGGTTATCGCAGCGACAAAAACAATCGCCTGACGCGGTGGCACTGCGGGGAACGACTCTTTGCCAACACGTCTCAGACGATGCTTCTGCTCGATGAGGCTGATGACGTCTGCAATGCAGGACTCATTTCCGTCTTCGGCATGGCAACGACCGCCCGCACCAATAAAGCTGAGCTCAATAAGACGCTCGAGACTGCACCGGTGCCTACGATTTGGGCCTGCAATTCCACCGAGTCCATGGATCCCGCTCTGATGCGCCGATTCGATGTGGTGCTCGAAATTCCGATTCCGCCCGAAAGCGTGCGCCGGCGCATCTGCCGCAAGGCGTTTGACGGCGCCGTGTCAGACCACTTCATTGATCGGTGCGCGGCCTGCGAAGAACTTTCACCCGGCGTTGCCGCCAGGACGGCCGGCGTAGTGAAGACTTTGTCGGGCGAGGTGGATGCGGATGAAACCGCTGAAAAACTCATTAACGCAACACTCATGGCGCAGTTTGGCAAGGAGCTCCCCGCAGCCTTAAACAATGTGTCTGACATGTACAGCACTGCGTTTGTCAATACCGAAGCTGATCTTGACGCCGTTGCAGAGGGACTCAAACGCACCCGTTCGGGGCGGCTTTGCCTCTACGGCGCACCGGGGACCGGCAAGTCCGAGTATGTGCGGTGGCTGGCAGCCCGTCTGGATATGCCGCTCGTGATTAAGCGCGCGAGCGACCTCTTGTCGCCTTTTGTCGGCATGACGGAAAAGCTCATTGCCGCCGCGTTTCACAGTGCTCGGCAGCAGGGGGCGGTGCTCCTCATTGATGAAGCCGACTCGTTCCTTCAGGATCGAGCGAACGCTCGGGCTTCCTGGGAAGTGTCTCAGGTCAATGAGCTCCTCACCCAAATGGAAAGTTTCCCCGGCATCTTCTGCGCCACGACGAATCTCTTCAAAGAGATCGACCGTGCTTCGCTGCGCCGCTTTGATCTGAAGGCCGAATTTCGTCCCATGACGACGAAGCAGACGGTTGAATTTGCGAAATGCTGCGCGGGAAAGCTTGCTCTTGGTGAAATCAGTGCCGCGGATCTTGCCCGGCTCGAGCGGCTCGACGGACTGACCCCGGGCGATTTTGCCGCGGTTCGCCGCGGCGGGCGGTTTAATCCATTAAAGAACACGGCCGATTTCGTGACTCGGCTCGAGGGCGAAGTTGAGATGAAGGAGGAGGGCCGCAAGAAGCCGCAAATCGGTTTCTACTAATAATGGATGGACTGCAAGAGGGGATTACACAATGTAACAAATATTAATAAATGCGGCTGGGAATGATTCGTATTTGTGATAATAACATTCAGTTACGTTTGTATTCGGGATTGTATGCATTCGCAGTCCCGAATGAAATCCCTCGAACTATCAGCAAACTACAACATCATGCCTGTCCGTTATCAGACACTCTCAAAATCTGCTCTCGCCGCAGCAGTTGCAGCTGCCTGTGTTTCTTTTCCCACATGGGCTGAGGAAGATCCGGTCGACCTCGGCGCCGTCACGATCACTGCCACTGACATCAGTACCCGAACCGAACGCAATTCGACCTATAAGTCATCTGCCATGAGTACGACTACCGGGCTGGCGCTGTCGCCTCGGGAAACACCGCAGTCGGTTTCCAACGTCACGATGACCCGAATCGAGGATGAGGGGATTACGGACATGAGTGAAGCCATGCGCAAAACCACCGGCATCACCGTTATTCAGAATTCCGGTACGACTCGCTTTCTCTCGCGCGGTTTTTATGTCGACCAGATTCAGGAAGACGGCGTTTCGTCCACAGTGAGCGGCGGCGCCAGCGGGAACCCATACCGCGACGCCCAATCGCTCACCGATCTGGCGATTTATGACCACATTGAAGTGGTCCGCGGACCGACGGGACTGACGCAGTCAAACGGAGAACCCGGCGGCACTATCAATGCAGTCCGCAAACGTCCGACAGCAGATTTTCAGGCTTCGGCGAGCGCCGAAGTCGGGAGCTGGGATACCTATCGTACCGTGGGCGACATCTCCGGAAGTCTCAATGAGGCTCAGACGCTTCGCGGCCGCTTTGTCGGCATCCTCAGCAAAAAAGGCTCCTTCAAAGATGATGTGGGCGAGCAGTCCGGCACGGTGTACGGCATTCTTGAAGCCGACATTGATGAAAACACCTTGGTGACCTTCGGCGCCATTTATCAGAAGAAATCCGAAACCCCCGATTTTTTCGGACTTCCGCTCGACGTTAACGGGAATTCACTCAACCTTCCGAAGGAAACGTATCTGGGGCTGGACTGGACAAAGAGCCACTACAACAAAACCAATCTTTTCGCCGAATTGGAGCACTACTTCAATGACGAGTGGCGCATTGTCGCCAAAGCAAATTATCTGCGCTACGACTCTGACACCGTTCTCGGGGCGCTTGTCGGTCCCGCTGCAGGCTGTGATCCCGAGCATCCGTTGGGCCAAATGAATAATCATCAAAATTATGACAATTCCGGATGGCAGGCAGCCGGGGTCCTCAATGTGAACGGCGTCTATCCGCTTTTCGGGCGCAAACATGATGTGTTTCTTACTGCCAACCTGAATCGAGAACACAGTGATTCAACCTGGCGGCGAGTTTGGGACGACACTCCTTTTGACATCACGGATTTCACCGGCAGCGAAATTGCGGAACCCGATTGGGGCAACGATTCAATTCTCAAGAATCGTACAAGCTACGACGCGGATCGAACCGATCTGGGTCTGCTGCTCGGCACCCGCTACAACCTGACGGACGAGTGGCACATTATTGCCGGCGCCCGTTATGCCAAATTCAAGTCGCGCGGGCACACATACTGGCAGATTTGGAATGGCAAGCCGGATCCCGACGGTACAACAACTTCCGAACAAACCACAACCCACCTGACGCCGTACGGCGGCGTCACATGGGATTTCGCCAAATCCTCGAGTCTGTATTTCAGCTACACCGAAATCTTCAAGCCTCAGTCGGATCGTGATGCTTCCGGAAACTTCCTCGATCCTTTGGTCGGCGAAAACTATGAACTCGGGCTGAAGTCCGAGTGGTTTGACCGCAAGCTCAACACCTCGATTGCAATCTTTCATTTGTCGCAGAAAAACCGCGCGTATTACCCCGATCCGAAGAGCGACATTGCCATTGCGCTCGGCGAAGTCGTGAGCCGCGGCGTAGAGCTTGAAGCCAGCGGGGAAATTCTGCCCGGCTGGAATGTTTTTGCCGGATACACCTTCAACACTTCATCATACGAACATGATCCTTCTAAAGAAGGCGACACCTACAGTCCCTATACAGCCAAACACATTCTGAGGGCTTATACGACCTTTGAGCTCCCCGGACCGGCCTACCGCTGGACGGTCGGGGCCGGCGCGCAGGTTCAAAGCCGAACCAAAAACACGATTAACAAATACCCCTACACGCTGGAGCAGGGCGGCTTTGTTATTTACGACGCTTCGGTCCACTACAAAATCACCGACAAGATCAAAGCAAGCTTCATCGTCAACAATATCTTTGACCGTCGGTATTTTCTCAACGTGAACAATCGCGCCCTCAATATGAACAGCTATTACGGCGATCCGCGCAATTTCCTGCTGCGCATCTCGGCCGAATACTGATGAACCCGCCCGCCTAGGGGACCAGAGCCCGTTATCCAATAAGGATTGCGGGCTCAGCGTGTTCCCAGCAACCGTCACCCGCCCTTCGTTTATGAATCTGCTGCGCAACTTTTACCGACTCGCCGCTCCGTTCTGGCTCACGCGTCAAAGCTGGAAAGCCTGGCTGGCTTTGGGATCTGCGATTGCATGCTCGCTCTTATTTGTTCAGGTCGTCGTCCTGGTGGCGCGATGGCAGAAGGCCTTTTTCGATGCCTTGTCCAATTTCGGCGCCAAGGAAATCCCTCAGCTGCTCCTTGAATATCTCCTTTACCTCGCGGCAATGACGGCGCTCATTGTCATTGGCAACTGGATTCTCAAGCGGCTCAAGTTTGCCTGGCGTGAGCACATGACCGTTGCGTTCGAACGCCGCTGGCTTTCTGAACATCGTCAGTATCGTCTGCAGCTCTCTGGAGAACCGGACAATCCCGATCAGCGAATTGCCGAGGACTTGTGGCTGCTCTCGGAACTGACGCTCAATCTCGTCAAAAGTTTCTGTCAGACCATGGCGCGTCTCATTTCGTTTATCGGACTGCTGTGGGCTGCCTCAGGCGTACAGAAAGCCGTCATCGGCGGAGTGGAAATAGAAATTTCCGGTTATCTCGTCTGGTGCGCTCTCGGTTTTTCCGTCGTCTCTACTTTGCTGATGCACTGGGTCGGCAATCCCTTGCGGGCGCTTAATGTGACGCGTCAGCATACGGAAGCGGACTACCGTTCTGCATTGCTGCTCATTCGAGAAAATGCTGCCGAGATCGCCTTTATGAACGGAGAAGAGACGGACCGCATGAGGCTGCGGGACGCGTTCCGGCATATTCGAAAGAATTGGCGCGCGCTGATTAAGCGGGAAGTGAAGGTCGAAACTTTTACGGCGCTGCAAATGCGGCTGACGTGGTTCATTCCCATCGCTGCAACCCTGCCGCTCTACCTGCAGAAAAGCATCACGCTCGGCGGCATGATGCAGGCTCAGACGGCATTTTCAAATGTGGTCGACGGATTCGATTGGTTCATCAACTCCTACCGCAATCTGATTCTGCTGGCTGCTGTTGTGGATCGTCTGTCCGGGTTCCAAAGCGCTATGGATAAATTGCCGGAGGCGCCCGAAAGCGAACGTGTTGATGACGCCGTGCTGAAGCTTGAAAATGTCACGCTCATGAGACCGAATGCGGGCGTCCTCGCCGCCGGCATTCAAGGCGAATTCCGCCGCCCCGGCTGGGTGCGGATCAGCGGGCCGAGCGGCACCGGCAAAACGACGCTTTTGCGAAGCATCGCCGGCCTGTGGCCTTGGCGTACCGGGAAAATCACGCTCTCGCGCGGCGCCTTTTTTGTTCCCCAGAAACCCTACCTGCCTAAAGGCACGCTGAGATCCGTTCTGAGTTACCCGAACCCTAAGGTGAAGAACGGCGCTGAGCTCAAGCGCGTATTAAGGCTGGTTGGTCTCCCTCAGCTCGAGAACGAACTCGACAAGCCCATGGATTGGGGCAAACGGCTTTCCGGCGGCGAAACACAAAGAGTGTCCGCAGCGCGGGTGCTTTTGTGCCGGCCCAAAATGGTTTTTCTCGACGAACCGACTGGTCAGCTCGACTCACGCTCAGCAGAGGCACTTTTGCGGGTGCTTCAGAGTGAACTCCCGGATACGCACTTTTTTGTCATTGCGCATCAGAATGAGGTCGATCAATTAGGCGCTCGAACGTTTGAACTTCATCCTGCAGCGGGTGCTGCCGGTTAAATGAAACAACTGCAGGGACGCGAAATGAAATTGGGGCGCCCCGAAGGATGCCTTCGAGCCGCCCCAGTTTTTTTGGAATCAGGAAGCTTCTGATCAGATCACATCAGGTAAATCGCGGTCGACATGCAGATGATTGCCATCGCAACGGAGAGCGAATTCAAATTAGCCGCTTTGCCAAGATCTCCCTCAAGGGCTGCGGTGTAAATCAGGTTCATGGCCGGAACCGGCGCAAAGGCAACCAGCACCATGGCTCGGCGAACGTCGTAATCCCAAGGCAGGCAGTACCAGAAAAAGAGTGCGAGCCCCACCTGAATCACCAGACGCACGGCGAGGATCTTCAGAATGTAAAGAAGATCCTTGAATGTCACCGACAAATTGATCGATTCGCCGATCATGATCATGCAGAGGAACGTGTTGGCGGCAGCGCCGAACCCTGTAACGGTGGTAACCACTTCGGGCAGTTTGATCTCCAAGAGGCAAAGCACCACCATAAAGAGGAAAGCGACGATCGGTCCGGAGTGGAGGAGGTTGTAGCAAATGCGCTTAGCCATTGAAAGCCAGGACGTTTTCGAACGCATGCTTTCAATGATTGCGTAGGTGCCGCCGGCCGCCATCACCGCGTTGCCGACGTCGGCCATTAAGGTCGTCACCAGTCCGCTCGTCGGGAGAAACGCCTGAACATAGGGCACGGCAAAAGGTCCGATCGAGAGGCCGCAGGTATTGAGCCGGCGAAAATCCCGTTCATCTTTATCCGCAGCACGCATCGTCCAAAGAAAGGCCACAATGAGAAAGGCGATGTTGGCGAGAAAGCCAAGGAGCGCAATCAAGGCCATTTCGCCGCCGATGGTTGTGCCGTTAAGTCCCGTAATGGTTGTGCAGGGCAGCGTCACAAACATCACCAAGCCGCTGATTGCCTGAAAAGCCTCGGGCTTTAAGACGTTGAATTTTCGCAGACACCAACCGAGCGTAATGAAGGAGATAAAGGCAACGACCTTATAAAAACTCGGATCCATGATGACGACAGTGAGCGCGCGCAGGCGCTTCGAAGAAACTAGCGGTGAGTGACAACAAACACTGAAGCGGCTTGGGTCAAGCACCGTGCCCCACGCTTTCAGCATCTCAAACTTAAGCGCATCATTATCGGCGTTTCTGCGCGCTTTTGCCTCATTCCGCCGGAGGAGGTCCGATTGACGCTGGTCACATTGCAGCATCGGCCGGAATACTGAAGCCGCCGCTAGAACGCTTGCAAAACAAACGGCTCACGTCCCAAAGCGCAAAAACCTCCGCAGAAAGGAGTCTGCGGAGGTCTCTTTGAACGAGCACGAATGAGTGTTAAACCTTATCCGTGCCGATTCACTGCTCGAACCGTGCCGGCGGTCAGCTCAGCAGCAAAGCGTTCAGCCGCTTGAGGAACCCTGACGGGTCTTTAAGCGACCCTTCTTCAGCGAGGAGCGCCTGATCGAGGAGCACTGCAGCCCATTCGCTGAATTTCGCCGGATCCGTTTCCTTGAGGGCCTTCTGCACCAGCGGATTTTCCACGTTGACTTCCAGCGTGTACTTTTCTTCCGGCACCGTCTGACCGGCGGCTTCGAGCATGCGGCGCATCTGCTGCGTGAGCATCTGATCGTGAGCGCCGACCACGCATGTGGCGGAGTCCACCAGACGAGCAGAGGCCTTCACGTCGGCAACACGGTCGCCGAGCGCGGCCTTAAAGCGCGCTACCGCAGCGTCTTCATCCGCTTTCGAAGTTTCAACGGCCTGTTCAGCTTCGCCGTCCTTCGTTTTGATGTCGCCGAGCTCGAGGTCAGCTGCCGTCGCGGAGATGAATTTCTTTCCTTCGAATTCGGTGAGTGAACCCATCATCCACTCATCGATGCGGTCCCAAAGGAGGAGCACCTCAACGTTCTTTTTCTTGAGCCCCTCAAGATAGGGCGAGCCCATCGCCGCTTCGCGGCTGCCCGCGATCAGGTAGTAGATCGCTTTCTGACCTTCGGGCATGCGCTCAAGGTACTGTTTGAGCGTGACGTTTTCGCTGCCCTCCGACGCAGTTGACGCGAAGCGCAGAAGCTTAAGCACAGCTTCGCGGTTGTCCGGATCTTCAACAACGCCTTCCTTCAACACGCGTCCGAACTGCGTCCAGAACGTGATCTCTTTCTCTCCCTCGAGTTTTTCAAACATCGAGAGGCAGCGCTTGGTCAGTGCTTTCTTCAGTTTGGCAGCCGTGCGGCTTTCCTGCAGCAGTTCGCGTGAAACGTTGAGCGGCAGATCGTTCGTATCAACGAGGCCCTTGACGAAACGGAGGTAATTGGGAAGGAACGCTTCAGCACGGTCCATGATGAACACGCGTTCTACGAAGAGCTTCAGCCCCTTTTGCACATCGCGGTTATAAAGATCATAGGGCGCCGTCGACGGGCAGAAGAGGAGCGACGTGTATTCAAGGTCGCCTTCCACGCGGTTGTGTGCCCAGCAGAGCGGATCCTGCCAGTCGTGCGTCAGGTGCTTATAGAATTCTTTGTATTGATCATCGGTCACATCTTTGGGCGGAAGCGTCCAAAGCGCTTTGGCGTCATTCACTTGAACCCATTCCGTCGTCTCGGGTTCGCCTTCTTTTTCAGCGGGCTTCGTTTCAAAGAGGTAGACGGGGACCGAAATATGGTCAGAGTACTTCGTGATCGTTTCGCGAAGCGTCCAAGGCATGAGGAATGTCTCTTCGTCCTTCTTCATGTGAAGAATGACGTCGGTGCCGCGTTCAGCACGGGTTGTGAGTTCGCTCGTGAAGGTGCCCGAACCGTCGGATTCCCACTTCACCGCTTCGTTTTCGGCCGCGCCGGCAGCACGAGATACGACCGTTACTTTGTCGGCCACGATAAAGGCCGAGTAAAAGCCCACGCCGAACTGTCCGATCTGCTGCGCATCCTTGGCCTGATCAGCGGAAAGGTGCTCGAGAAAGTCTTCCGTGCCGGACTGCGCAATCGTGCCGAGATGCTGGTTGGCCTGTTCGAGCGTCATGCCGATGCCGTTGTCGGAAATGGTGAGCGTGCCGGCCTCTTTGTCAGCACGGATTCGGACGGCAAAAGCAGGATCGCCCTGAAGGAGTTCAGGGTGCGAAATGGATTCAAACCGCAGCTTATCGATGGCGTCAGACGCGTTCGAGACAAGCTCGCGCAGAAACACCTCTTTGTTGGAGTAGAGCGAGTTGGCGAGGAGCTTAAGGAGCTTGCTCACCTTGGTTTGAAAAGCATGAACTTCTGCAGCCATTTTCTTCTTGTATCTCCGAAAAATGCTTTTGGGCGGGCTTCTCATGTATTCACGTCCTCACGCAGAGCGCCGAAAAGCCCGATCAATAGGGGCTATATGGGGACGGCTTCTTGATTTTCAAGTCCTGCGGCATAGAGATGCTGCGCTGTTCGGTCAGGGCGCATGGAAAAGAAGGCAGCGCTTCAGAAAAACGCCGTTCGAAAAAAAGCGGTCTCAACCGCAAGGGCAGACCGCTTCCAAGAGATTAATGCTCTCAAAAATGAAGCCTTGAAGGCTTATCCATCAGAACTTGTGCACGATGCCCGCGGTGAACTGATAAATATCTTCGGCAGCAGCGGGCTTCTGGGCCTCATAGGCGCTCGAATTGTTCGAATGGATCCAGCCGGCGGCCGTATAAAGCGTCGTGCGGCGGCTGAGCGAATACGTATAGCCGACGGCAGTCTGGCAGGTTTTCATCGAGATTGCGCTGTCGCGGCTCGCTTCGAAATCGCCGTACCCGAAAGAGGCCTTGAACGTACCGCCAAAGAGCGGCACATCTGCGCCGATGTTGACGCCGAAACCGTCAACGCCCGAATCCTGATGGAAGGTCGTCGTCTTCGCGGCATTCGCGTAGTTTTCGAAAATCTGTCCGTAGACAAAGAATTTTGCCCAGCCGGCGTTGTAGTTCGCGCCGAGGTTATAGGAGAACGCGTCGTCAAGCTGAGCTTCATCGGCTGCGGGCTGGGCATGGTTGATGCTTTCAATGCCGGCAGCGACCATCAGCGCTTCATTTTGATAACGCACGGCAGCGCTCAGCATGCGCTCAACGCTCGACTTCCCTTCGACGCCTTTATCGCCGTAGCTTTTCGTGTCGGAACCGAAGGAGTACTGCACCGTGGCGTCAAAGCCCGCCCATTTCGGGGTCGTGTAGGCGACGGCATTGTCAATAAATTCGTAGCCGAGCGAAACGACCTGCAGATGGCCGCCGATATCGCCCCAGCCGCAGGAGAAGGGACTCACGACGTGCCCAAAGCGGGCGTAGGGGCCGTTGCCGCCCACCATGGAGCCCATACGGCCAAAGGACAGGTAGCCGAAGGTCCCGTCGAGAAAGAGCCGGGCATCTCGGCCGAAGAGCCGGCCGTTCTGCCCCAAAGAGCCCGTGTCGGTGCCAAAACCATTTTCAAGCACAAAGCCGACCTTAAGACCATTGGCGAGGGTTTCGGTGCCTTTGATGCCAAAGCGCGAACCGATGTACTGTCCGGAAGTCATCTGCAGCGCTACAGAATCCGAGCCGTCCGCGTTGGTGCGGTCCTGCCAGGTCAAGCCGTAGTCAAGAACGCCGTAAACCTCAATGTCTGAAGCGGCGGCAGAGACGGCTGCGCAAAGGAGCGCGGCGGCGAGGAGGGTTTGCTTCTTCATGAGCCTATTCCTTTTTTTCTGGAGACCCCCGGCCGCATGTCGCCATGAAGCTTTCGGGGGGCTGCGGTTTGTTGTTGAAAAGATGAGGAAAAAACACAAAAAAACACCCGTTCGAACGGCGCGAAGTCACGCTCGAACGAGTGCTGGGAGCCGAGGCTTATGCAGGCTTAGGCCTCAATGCGGCATGCGTTAAGCCTTGGCGAGGTGCTTGCCGACGAGACGGCCGAAGGTGACCGTGCGGCCGCAGGCCACGCCGGTAGCAAGGTTCGGGTAGGTGTTGGCGAAGAAGCCGCCCGAATCGTTGCCGATAACGTAGAGACCCGGAATGGGATTGCCGTCGGTGTCGATCGCGTTCATCGTCGTGTCAATGCGGATGCCGTCCATCGTGCAGAGGATGTAGCCCGTGTTTTTGGCGCCGTAGAAGGGTGCCTTCGTAAGCGCAGCCAGACGGTGCGGTTCTTTGCCGTAGTCTTCGTCCTTGCCGTTTTGGGCGAGCGTGTTGTAGCGCTCGACCGTGGCTTTGAGCGTCTTTTCGGGGAGACCGAGCTTGCGGGCGAGCTCTTCAATCGTGTCGGCCTTCACTACAAAGCCTTTTTCCATCAGACCCGGGAGCATCTTTTCTGCGAAGACGCTCCAGAGAATGTTGGGATCAGCGCCGTTTTCAAAGGGGTGCACGCGCGAGCACCCGTGCATCTTGAACTGCTTGGTCTGTTCGGGCCAATTGGCGTCAAAGAGCGTGTAGTGGCAGTGCCCCTTCTGATATTCGTCAGCGTGAAGAATGTTTTCGTAGGTGCCCGATTCGTTGAAGAAGCGCTTGCCGTCAGCGTTAACCTTGAGCCAAGGCTGAGAGCCGATCCAGAAGAACCCCGAATCGCCCTTCTTGGCGGTTTCGGCGCCGGTCGGCTGATCAATACGCAGCGCGCAGCGGTCAAAGAGCATCGTCGAATGGGTTTCATCCATCGCCGCACCCGCCCAAAGGCAGGCACGAATGCCGTCACCGCGTGCGCCCGGCAGACCGCCGTTGCGGCCGATGACGCGCAGATTCCAGGGCTGAAGGGCTTCGAGCATCTGGTAGTTCTGCGCGTAGCCGCCGGTGGCGACGACCACGCCCTTCTTGGCGATGTAGCGCACAAACTTGCCGTCGCCCGTTTCGGCGATGCAGCCCGTCACGCGGCCCGCCTGCTTTTCAAGCTTCACCATGCAGGTGTTGTAGTCAAAGCGGGCGCCGAGTTTCTTGGCGTAATCAACCAGCACGATGTTGCCGTTAAGCTTCTTGCCGTCTTCGGTCGTCTTGCCGGCCCAGCGAGGAGAGTGGCCGATGGCAAAGTGTTCGTAGCGGGTATGGTCGTCCTTGTCGCCTGATTCATGCCAGAGCTCGACGCCGCGTTCGGCGAGACGGTCGCCGTACCAGTCAACGACGGCGCCCGACTGCTCGCAGAAGACCTTGACGAGGTCCTGATTGATGTGGCCGGCCGCGTACTGGGTCATCATCGTCACGAAATCAAACTTATCGATCTTCGTGCCCCAGGCCTTTTGATAGCGGGAGTCGAGACCGCCCACGTCGCCGCGCACGCCGGTGCCCGTCGAGAAACGATCGATGCCGATCACCTTGGCGCCTTCTTCGGCAGCCGCGCAGACCGCAAAGAGACCGCCCGTGCCGCAGCCGACAACGAGCACATCGGTGGTATAGGTCGCGGTGATGCTCTTTTCAGCAATCTCAGGCGCCTTGCCGAGCCAATCGCCCGAATCCGCATCGGCATCGGCGCCGTTGGAGACGACTTCAACGGGGATTTCACCCTTGGCCTGCGCAATGCACTTGCCGGCGGCCTTCATGACGGCATTCGACGTGATGGAAGCGCCCGAAACGACATCAATCTGAGCGGATTGGGCCGCCATGAGCGAAGTCTTGAGTCGTTCGGCAGCCGCCTGACCGATGGACGGGGTCTCGTGGGCAACATTGAGAACGACATCCGTGATGCGGTTTTCGTCAAAGGTCATCGTAACGACGATGTCGCCGATGCCGGCTGCCTTGGCCGAATAAGTGCCCGGGATATAAAGCCCCTTGGCGGGTTTGGCGGCCAGGGCGGCCGTGGAGACGGTCGAGACGGCCAGCGTCGCGCCGCCGGCAAGACCCGTTCTCAGGAACGAACGACGAGAGAGATTCGACATGTATCTTCCTTGATGCTTCAAATATTCGTGACCTCGAAAGGCCATCGGAGGTGTTCGCAGGGAATGCGCGCTCGGCGCAGGACCGCGTCGGGTCTTCCACGGCCCAAAGCGGTTGGATGCACGCATGATGGGACTGCGGGTTGTACACAGGTCAAGCGGTAAAATACCAAACGAGATCATCAAATCGTTCGATACAATCGAACGTAGATGACGGTGCACGTCAGTCCAAAGACGGACGGAGGACAACAAGGAATCTCTTGAATTTACTTAAAATATTGACGAACATGCGGCGATATGCTGCTCAATAGGGCGCTCGATCTGTAGACTTCGCACGCCGGAGCGCTTTTGGCCGCTAAATGTTCAGCTTTCCCGATGGAGACTATGCAACATGTCTGAAATCCCAAAGAAATCAAAGCCTATTTCAGTCAGACGGTATCGCATTGGGGACTACGCCCACTACATGGGGGTAGGGCGCGACTTTTTGAAGCATTATGAAAAATGCGGTCTCCTCAGTGCGGATCACCACGACAACGGCTACCGTCACTTTGGCTTTGAACAGTCGAGTCTCATTTTGGAATGCATGCGGCTGCGCAACTGCGGCTATACCGTCCGTGAAATGGGCGGCATGCTTCGTGATTTGTCGGGCGTGGAAGTGCGCCAATCCCTGCATGAGGCGAGGGAAGCACTCGAAAAGCGCATCAAACACACGCAGGCGATTGCGGCAGAAATCGAGCGCCTTGAGAAATGGTTCGATATCCGGCAGAGCCAGCCCGAAGATTGGGAGGTCACTTCAGCTGAAGGGCGTTACTATCTGCCGCACGCCAACGGATCCCAGTTTCTCGAGGATGAGCGGATCTATGAAATTCTGCCGCAGTGGCTCGACTGGCTCTCGGTTGTAAAGTCTTCGCTTAAGTTCAATGCGCCCGATCAGGCTGGCAACGGTTTTTCATATCAATGGGGGCTTTCCGTTGAGGCGTCAAAAGCAGAGCGCTGCGGCATACCGATCAACGGTGCTGTTCAATTCATACCGCCCGAGAAGGTGTTCGTCTATCACTTCGGCGGTCTTGGCCGGCTCAAGGTTCTCGAACGCCTTGCCAACGGCACTCATCCGCTCTTTGAAGTGCTTCAATCGCTCAATCTCCGTATCACGGGCGACTGCTTCATGGATATCTTTATGACGGCAAACCGCAAAGCGGGCGGCGAAGGCTACGGAGTATTTCGAATTCCAGTGGAGCCGAAAGCATCGCCTGACGCAAAGTCGATCGGCGAAATGAAATGCGTCATTTAAAGCATTCCCTGCAGTGAAAGCCGCTCATTAGTAATGAGTGCATTAAAACGCAGCAATCCTCACACCGTCTCCAAAGGCGGGTATTCGTGCAGGTCACTCTTTAAGAGCGCCATCAATCGGCTGTTAATGAAAAGTTTTTCTCGGCCTGCCGCAGCGGAGTGCAGAATGCCGGCTTGAGTGAGTAAATTGAGGTATTTCATTGCGGTCTGCCGTTTTGCAATACCTGCCTCAGTCAATGCGGCAATTCGACAGCAGGGACGCATAAAAATGATTTGCACTAACTCAGGCGAATAAACGCCTTTGAGCAAAGGACTCGCTTCTATAAAACAGGTTGTCTCGCGCTTTAACCTGGTAATAGCTTCAGCTTTTAGGCAGGTCCAAAGATCGGTCTCTTCAACAGCCTGAAGCATGAAAAGAATCCAGTCCTCCCAAGCCCCTTCTTTTGTAACGTTGAGAAGAGCGGCATAGTATTTGAGTTTATGCCGGATGATATATCTTGACAAATACAGAACAGGCTGGCTGAGAAGCCCGCTCTCAGCTAAATAGAGAATATTCAGGATCCGCCCCGTACGGCCGTTCCCGTCCGAAAAAGGATGAATGGCTTCGAACTGATAGTGCGCAATCGCCATTTTGACCAGCGGATCCATTTCGCTTGGTGAATGCAGGAATTCGACAAGGTTGTGCAATTTTTCCAAAATAAGCGCTTCTCCAGCGGGCGGCGTATAAATTACCTGACCGGAAGAAGCTGACGCAATGCAGGTTCCGTTAAGTTTTCTTACGGACACCTTTGAGCCGCGCAGCGTACTTGAGACGGCAGTCATCGTCCGCAAAGAAAGCGGACAACGCTTCAGACTGTCCATTCCTTTCCAAAGTGCCTGCCGATACCGCAGCACCTCTTTGGCGGCATCATCTGCCTGCGAGTCTGCATCTAGATACTTGAACAGGTTGTCCGTCGCCGCAGCGATATTTTCAATTTCGCTTGAAGCTTGGGCTTCCAGAACAGGAATAATTTGGACAAAGATCTCCTTCTCTGGGAGAAGCCTCACCGTCTGATGAAGGCGCTCTAGAGCCACGCGGGATTGGGTTGTCTGGCGGAAGATCTTTGCCGTCTCCCTAAATGGAGGCGGAAGCTCCGGAAGATTGTTATAGGGGCTGGCAGGTTTCCACATGGCAGTTTGATGTTTAAAAAGGATCAGACCTTCGACAAGAGGCCTTTTATATGTCGAAAATTGGAGCATCCATGAACATATCCGCGGTCATCTGTCGATGCCATCGACAGATGACCGGCAATCTGTCGAAAAAAACGCAAATCATCGACAGGTCGTTCAAAGCGGAGCGGCTTACCGGATGCCGTCAATCCTGATCGTGCATCGATGTCATTATGCAATGGGCGCTTCGTCGCAGCAGCATGTCAGCACATGACTCGAGCAATTCGCGGCGCGGATTTCGAAGAGAGAGCAATGGCAGAGAGCCGCTGCAATGCGCTGGTCGTTACCGCCCGGCATCTTTTCACTGCCGCTCATAGAAGTATTGTTCATTAAACCGGAGGAATTGTTCAAAAGCTTTGAGAGAGAACAGCGTTTAGACACAATAAAGACATAATGCTCATGCCGAATAGAACTTCGAATGGCCGACGGTATGACTGCCAGCTGTCCCTCTCTAATATTGGCTTTGGTCTTCTCAAACGCCGCGAGACGGCCCGATCGTTCTCGAATGACTCGTTCAGCCTGTTTTTCATCGCCAAAGAATGAGCCTGCCCGGAATAATACTGTTTGAGCAGAGCCTCGCACATCAAAGCGCTTAACGGTTATGCCTTCGGCATCAAGCCGTTCTTTTGCCGCATCCGGATTGAATCCCCTTTAATCATTGAGCTCCAATACAAGACATATTCCCGCATACATCCGCCTTATAAGACGGCATCAGCACTTACGCGGGCTTATTAAGAAAGCAAGCAGCGCATTCCAAATGCTTCTCCGCCGAATGCAAAAGTTCAATTGCAGACACTCCGCCGCTTTATCGCCGATGATGAGAGCATTTTCAATTCGGGGCAATGGGATGAATGGATTCCCCATAACATTATTCTCCTTTGAGCTGAATGATTTGATCAGCCAGCGGATACAGAAATGCCTGATGCGTGACGAGCACGATGACGGTATGAGGAAGCTCTTTGCCAAGCAGTTCAATCATTTCACGTGCATTGACCGGATCCAGCCCGCTGGTCATCTCATCGAGGAGCAGAACATCGGGCTTCGCAATCAGCGCGCGCAGCAGCGAAAGCCGCTGAACCTCACCGCCCGAGAGTACGGTTGACCAGTCCGCGCTTTCGCGGAGCTTATCCGTCAGATGCGTGAGGCGGGCTTTGGAAAGGAGCGCTGCGGCCCTTTCGTCGGTGAGTTCATCGGGGGCTTTAGGATAGGCCAGCGCATCAAACAGTTCGCCTTTGGGGAGATAGGGGGTTTGAGGCATCCAAAGCACGCTGCCGCCGCAGCGGATACAGCCCGTGAAGCTCTCTGAAAAGCCCGCAAGCACGCGCAGCAGCGTGGTTTTGCCGATGCCAGAGGGGCCGGCAATAATGGCGAGGGACCCTGGCTTCAGGCTGAAGGAAACAGGAATCTCAGCATTCAGGGCGGCAGCCCGCCCGCGCGGAATTTTGAGGAGGATATCCGCAGAAAGCCCAACAGAACGCTTGCTGTCTGCGCTGTTGAGCGCTTGAATTTGCCGGCGTGTTTGATCTGCCTGCGTCAGTCCGGACTCCAAACGCTCCAGACGCTCATAAGCAGCGGCGAGTGCTGCCAGCTCTTCGTAGGACATGATGATCCATGAGAGTGACCTTGCAACATCATTAAAGGCTCCGCGTATCTGCATTAAGCCGCCGAGCTGGATTACTCCGGCCAAAAAACTCGGCAGCGCAAAAAAGATCGGAGCGAGATGCGTGAATTGGCCGACGCCGACGGTAAAGAGATTGAGATCTCTTTTGCGCTTGACCAAAGCAATCAAGACACGCAAAAGCTGATGGAAGCGCTCGGAAAGACTGGCCTCTTCGACAGACTCTGCATGTGCGCCGGCGATGGCATCGGCATGACGGCGCTTCTCCATAAGCGCAGCGCGCAGGTTGGCTTCCATATGCTGAGCATTGATGTTGAGCGGTTTGAGCTTTCGGCCGATGAGATGCGTCAGTCCGGAAGCGACAATCGTATAGAGAACGCAGACCCAGAACATGTAGCCCGGGATCGTGAAGCCCCACACTTCGGCCGAGCCCGAGAGCTGCCAGAGGATGACGGAAAAGCTTCCGACCGTCAGCAGCGAATCGTAGAGACTGACGGCAAGGCTGACGGATAAGCTGACGACAAGACGGACGTCTTCAGCAATGCGTTGGTCGGGGTTATCAGGTTCTTCACCGCTCTCGCGAAGCAGGTAATGAGCGCTTTGCGGTGAAAGCCAGCGTTTGAAGAAAACTTCGGTCAGGTCGCGGCGCAACGCAAGCATCAGCCGATCTTTGATGTAGCCCGCCCAGACTAAAAGGATGATGATGGCCGCAGCCAGACCGATGAAATAAAATAGTTCGCGAAAGATCGCTGCTTTATTCACCGCCTGGAGCGCATTGAAGAACCGGCCGTTCCAATCGTTGTAGAGAACAGCCAGCTTAATGTTGACTGCATAGGCGGCAAGCACAAGAGCAGCCAGCGCCCAGATTCGCCATTGAGTACGGCTGAAAAGACGGGCAGCGATCAGGCGGCGCAGGCCATTGGGCGCTATGGGTGTCCGCATGTCAGCGAATTAATAGAGGTTAATGCCGAACAGGTCTGCCGCAAAGTCGACACCGATGTGAGGCATGCGGCAGGAACCGTCAAAAGGCGATCGGCTCATCGGAGGCATCGGAGGAAGCGGAGCATGGCTTTGCTCATCCGAGGAGTCGATCGCGCATTGGAAAGTGCTTAGAACTGCGCCGAGAGCCACAGGCGGACGCCGCGGCCGCTGCCGTAGGAGCCGTTCAGCATCCGGTATTCCTTGTCAAAAAGGTTTACCACGGCGATGCCGGCCTGCAGGTTAGCCAGGTCGGCGACCTTTGGGGACCATTCCGCACCGAGCGAGTGTGTGAGGAAGCTTGAGAAATGCAGATTTTTTCCGGTCGCACGGTCCTCCACACTGCTTTCGCCGCCTTTGCTCCAGTGAGCTCGATACCAAACATTGATCGCCTGAGCGGGGAACGCATAAGCGAGCTTCAGATTGGCGGACTGCGGCGTAATGCCGTTCATGCGCTCGTTGGTCTCTTTGTCGACAGCATGGAGAAGACCGTAGCTCACAGAGGTTGAAAACTGACCTGCCGCATAGGTGCCCGAGAGCTCAATGCCTTTGCGGACAACATGGCCGACGTTTTGCGACGAGTAATAGACGGTGGGCGGTGTTGTAGGCTCAAACCAACCCTTGGGCGCAATGAAATCCTTGACGTCGTCATAGAAAAAGACCGCTTTGGCGAAAAGATGGTCATCGCTGCCGAAGACGCCGTCAGCCTTGAAGCTGGAACCCGCCTCATAGTTGAGCGACTTCTCGGGCTTTAAATCCGGATTGGGCACGACAACGGTATGGGTTCCGGGCCAAACCATCGAAAAATAGAGTTCATCGAGGATCGGCGGGCGGTAGCCGGTATTGACTGAAGCCCAAAGGCTCACCGGCTTCGCCGGCTTCACTGTAAGCGTCAGACCCGGCGTGAACTTTGAATCCGAAACAGAGGCGAATCCGGTATTGGATTCGCGCTTATAGTAGTTCCAGCGAAGCACGGGCGTGAGCGCAAGGTAATCGGTAATCGCGTACTGATCCTGGATAAACAGCCCCGCATCGACAGCATCTGAATCCGGCCGACTGGGCGCATTGACCCAATGTCCGCTGCTGTCCGCTTCAACACCGCTTTGAGATTTTTTATAGATGTCGCCGCCCACGGTGAGCGCATGCTGCCCGGCAGCCGAAAATTCGAACGTGTTCTGCAGATTGCCGCCGATTGAATCAAAATTGTTCTGCGCCTTCTTAATGCCGCTGTCAAAGCTGAAGGTTGAATCGACATACTGCACGGCAGCGCTCAGATTGAGCAGCGGTCCGCTGTTGAAATCCCATTTGCCGGTAATGCGGTTCTGTTTGTTTTTATAGAACCAGCGGTCTTGACGCCCCCATTCGTCTTGGGCTTCATCAAAGTTGTAGGCGAGTGAGAAGGCCATTTCATCCGTCGGCAGCGCGGAAACTTTGGCGATGACGGAGGTGTATTCGGCATCCGAATTATTGTCGATTCGCCGGCCGCTCGAGTTCTTCACATTGCCCGAATCCCGGCGATTGACGCCCACGAGTACGTCCCAAATATCATGACGGCCGAAGACATATGCGCTTTTCTGCCATTCCTTGGTGTCAGAGGCGTAGCCGGTCTTTACCTTCACGCCGTAGTTTTTGTCCGTACCGGCCAGAAAATCTGCAGCCGACTTAGTCGTCACAGAAAGGGTTCCCCCGATGCCGCCGTTGCCGTAGAGGGAACTGCCGCCGCCGCGCTTTACTTCCACCTGCTTAAGCAGTTCCGGATCGATAAAGATGCCGATAAATTGATTGCCGGCGGCAGTGGTGTCGTCCTGCCGAAGGCCGTCCACCAGATAGGTGATCTGATTGGGCTCGGAACCGCGAATACGGATGCGGCTGAACATAACGCTGGAGGACGATTCCACATCGACGTTCGGAATGTCGAGGAGTGTATCCGTAAAGGTCTGAGGCACGGTTTCCTCAATATCCTTCGCCTTAACGACCGAAATGGAAGAGGCCGCCTGCGAAAGCGGCTGTGCGGTACGCGTTGCGGTGACTACAACCGGATCCAATTCCAGATATGCGGCCGATTCCGCCCAGAGACTGCCCGACAGTGCGGAAAGCAGGGCGGCAGCAAGCGGAAGCTGCAGCTGCTGCGTCATCGCCGGTGATAGTGATTTGTGCTTGGACATAAAATACGCTGCAGGAACTTGTTGAGCTCGGCTGCATCCAAAAAGATGAAAATAATTCTCATTACCGCAATGTGTCCAAGACTTCTGGGCCGCCTTGTTCAATTAACCCGTCAGTAAACTAATTTACTTAGAAAACAATACCTTGAATGCGGTATGGGGGTGGTGTTCACGAGAGTAGCTCTCGTTTTTTAGACAGCCGATCACAAAAGCACTCAAAAAAAATGACAGCGTTTGAGACTGCACTTTTATGCATGACGAATAGGGGGGCGCCGGGTTTGCATCACCGATGTTGGTTTTCGGCAAGTGCCCATTTATTAGGCAGCCGCAGACGACGCAGACAGCCGCATCCCAACAGAAATCCGCCGCTAATCAACGTTCGGCAGACGGACGCACTCCGCGGATCTGGTAAAAGTACCAATGACAGTATGTAGGAGATAGCCAAGTGATGGCACTACATATAGTGTTTCTTAAGAAATGATACTTCCACGGGATGCGCATTACTTCTGAAGCACTACCTATATAGAGGTAATTTGCAGCAATCTTTCAGCAGACTCAAGCAGTTCGAATTTCATCTCTCAATTCAATAGAAAAACCCTATCGATTGAAGCGTCAGCTGAGCGTCTTTTTACCTGTACACTTCCCGTCCAACTTCTGGGAAAGATTGCTGCGGGCAGAAGCGGTGGTCGGCACAGCTGTCGAAACAGCGCGTCGCGGCATTTTTTCTCTCAAAGATCAATTCGCTCGAGAGACCGCATCAGACGGCCGAGCGCTCGAGATAAAAAGAATGGAATCCGCGATGTTCAAGGTACTCAAGAAAGACAATACGCTTGAAGACTTCAAGCCGCAGAAGATCGTCGAGGCCATCATGAAGGCAGCCTTCCGCTGCGACAAGCAGATCCCTGACGAAACCATGTTCGCCATGGCGAACTCGATTTCTGAACGTCTGCAGTCGCGCAAAAAGGTGCCCGTGGCCGAACTTCACGAGCTCGTGATCGGTACGCTCGCAACCTTTGGCTTCAAGGATGTTGCGACGTCTTATGCCGAATACCGCTACTACAAGAACAACTACGCGAAGACCTTCGAGCAGCTGCGTCAGGATGCTGATGATGTTCTGCGTCTCGGCGACCGTGAGAATGCCAACTTCGATTCGTCCCTCGTTTCGACGAAGGGTTCGCTCATCAAGGGGTTCCTCACGAAGAGCCTCTATCGTCAGTTCTATCTCTCTGGGCGCGAAAAAGAATTCACTGACCGCGGCGACATCTACATCCACGACATGCGCGACATGATCCTCGGATGCATCAACTGTTGCCTCTTTGACATCGGTTCTATCCTGCGCGGCGGCTTCGAGATGAGCAATGTGCGCTACACCGAACCCAAAACCGTTCTGTCGGCACTGCAGGTGGTGGGCGACATCACGCTCGTCGCGACGGCTCAGCAGTTCGGCGGCTTTACGCTCGCGGAATTGGACAAGGCCCTGCTGCCTTACGTTCTGAAGAGCTGGAAGACGGCGCACGACAAATACATTGAGCTCGGCCTTTCGGAAGAACGGGCCGCAGAACAAAGCGACAAGGATGTCACCCGCGAGCTTGAGCAGGGCTTCCAGTCGCTTGAGCTTAAGCTCAATACCGTGCCGTGCTCGCGCGGTGACTTCGCTTTTACGACGATTTCCTTTGGTCAGTGGAATTTAAAGGACTACGCGCCCTTTGAGCGCAAGTGGCTCTCGAAGATCAACACGGTCATGCTGCAGGTTCGCCGCAACGGCCACGGTCCGCACCATAAGCCCGTGGTCTTCCCGAAGCTCGTCTATCTGTACGATGCGCCGCAGATTGCAGCCGACCAGTATTCGTCCGCACTCTTCGATGAGGCCGTGAAGACCTCGACCGAATGCATGTATCCGGATTACCTGTCGCTCTCATCGGACTACGGCACGGTTTCGAAGCTCTTCCGCGAACACGGCGTCATTACGAGCCCGATGGGCTGCCGCGCGTATCTCTCGCCCTGGCATGACGAAAAGGGCCGCTATGTGGCAATCGGCCGCTGCAACATCGGCGCTGTGAGCCTCAATATTCCGCTCATCATCCGCCTGGTGCAGCTCGAACATCCTGACAATTGGCGCACCGCTTTCTGGACGGAACTCGACGAGCGTCTGGAAGTAATCCGCGAATTCTTCAAGAAGCGCTACGACATCATCCGCCGCCAGAAGTGCTCTTCAAACCCGCTCGCCTTCACGCAGGGGGGCTTCTATGAGGGCACGAAGGATCCCGACGATGAAGTGGGCGATCTGGTCCGCTACATGACGGCGTCCTTCGGCATCACGGCGCTCGATGAAGCCACCTTCCTCTGGACGGGCAAGCGTCTGCTTGAAGAGGGCGGCGCTTTCTCCGAAGAAGTGCTCCGCCATCTGCAGGCGCGCATCAACGTCTTCAAGAAGGAAGACGGGTGGCTCTATGCGATCTACGGCACGCCCGCCGAAAGCCTCTGCGCGACGCAGGCCAAGCAGTACGACGCCTTCTGCGCCAAGCAAGGCATTGACAATGTCTTCCGCCATACGCCGCACTACAGTCCTGAATACTTCACGAACTCCTTCCATGTGAACGTGACCGAAGAAATCACGCCCTTTGAGAAGCAGGACCACGAGTTCAAGGACTTTCACCTGTGCGAAGGCGGCCACATTCAGTACGTGCGTCTCGACAATCCTGAGAACACGGATGCGGTGAAGGCCGTCATCCAACGCGGCATGGAGCTCGGCTTCTACCAAGGCGTGAATTTTGACAGTGCTTACTGCGGCGACTGCGGCACACACAGCACCAATGTGCTCATGCGCTGCCCCAAGTGCGGGAGCTCAAACCTCTCCGTGATCTCGCGCGTCTGCGGCTACCTCGGCTACAGCAATGTGAACGGCGTTTCCCGCATGAATGAAGGGAAAATGGCTGAGATCCACAACCGCAAGAGCATGTAAAACCTTTAAAGACCGCAGCAGCGGTCTTTAAGGTTCCTCGGGGGAGTTCCGGCTGAGCTCCCCCGATTTATTTATTTCTTTCGTCATGAACTACATCGGTCTATCCGCCTACGACACCGCCAATGGCCCCGGCGTGCGCGTTTCGCTGTTTGTTTCCGGCTGCACGCTTCGCTGCAAAGGGTGTTTCAATAAAGAAAGCTGGTCTTTTACGGCTGGACGCCCATTCACAGCGGAAACAGAAGCGCAGATCATGAAGGCGCTGGATTCGAAGTGGATTGCTGGTTTTTCGCTGCTGGGCGGCGACCCGTTTGAGCCGGAGCACGAAGCGGTTTTGGCCGGGCTCCTCGAGCGCATTAAGGAACGGTTCCCAGATAAAACCGTCTGGGCGTGGACCGGAAGGACCTTTAAGCACGTGGAAAAGAGCAGGCTTTTGCCCTACATTGATCGGCTCGTTGACGGCGCTTATGTGCAAAAGCTTCACCTCGAGAAGCAGGGCGCCTGGCGCGGGAGCTCCAACCAGCGGATTATTCCGCTCTATCAAGGACGTATTGACGAAAGTCCGGCGGCTCAGGCTGAAGCCGCGGCGGCTGAAGCGGAGCACTGACTGACGGGGAGGGCTGTCAAAGATCGAGGCTGGGCGATTTGCCCTTAGGATGCTTTGGCATTGGCAGTTTTGCGATCTGCGCAATATCCCTTTGCGGTGTCTGCCGCTGGACACAGCAGAAAGGCCGCGACGGCGCTCTGTTCAGGCAGACGTTTAAAAGCCGATGAAGAAGGTCTGGCAGAAAAAAAGCTGCTGCGAGTGCTTTAACTTCCGCAGCAGCTCGAAGATACATTGAAAAGCAGTGTGCCGACGGTGTTTCAAGCTTGATCAATCATGCCAAACGCCATCGGGAGCACATCCGTTTCAAGCTGCCGGCAGGCAGTCAGCACCAAACGCTTCGCGGGCCAAACGGTCAAATTCAGGGAGCCACAATTGACGCCAGACGATCTTCGTCTCATCGTCAACCCATGCAGCATCAATGCTGTTGGCTAAGAATCCCCGCAGATCGGCAAGCGAAAATCCCAGCCAATTCATCATCAAAAGCCAGCTCTCAGAAATGGAGATATGGTGCATCGTCGGGTCATCACTGTTGGGAAAGACCTTGAGACCGAGCTCAACCATGCGGCGGATCGGGTGCTTGACCGCCCATTCTTCATCCGTGAAAGTGCGCAGATAGTAGGAATTGGTCGGCACCACGGCAAAAGGGATGCCCCGATCCGCGGCGCGCTCAGCGAGCTCCGGATTGTCTGTAATCGTGTAGCCGTGGTCGATTCGCTCACACTCGAGGAGATCCATGGCGGTTTCCACATTGCGCCAGTGTTCGCCGAATTCGCCCGCATGCGCGGTCAATTTAAAGCCGGCATCGCGTGCCAGTCGATAGGCTTTCCAGAAATTTTCGGGTTCGTGGAGCGTTTCGCGGTAGTCGATCCCCAGACCGATGACCCAGGGAGAGCGGTGAGCGGTCATTTCACGCACCAGTTCAACCGCATCTTCCGGGAGCGCTTCGCGGTCAATCGACGGCACGAGGCGGCCGACAATGCCGTATTTTTCTTCGCCTTCGATCAGGCCGGCCACAATAGCGTCCTGACCTTCGGCATAGGTCATGAAGTGCTTGAGGCCGGTCCAGTTCCAGAAGAGTTCGATGTAGCGCACGCCCTGAGCAGCCGTGCGTTCAAGGTGCTCGAGCGTAATGCGCTTTAAATATTCGGGTTTCTTCAGGATCGACGATTCCAGTGCGCGGAAGATGCGCAGCACCCCCACGGGCTTTTCACCGCGGGTGTAAAAGCCTTCGATTTCAGCCATGGAAATCGGAGCGTCGGAATCGCGGACAAGGTCAATGAAGGTTTCCCGGCTCGTCGTGCCGAGAAGATGACAGTGAAGTTCAGCCTTTGGAAAAGCGGAAAAAAAGGCGAGCTGCTTGGCGGTGAGTTCACGGGTGAAGGGGGAGTCTGGGACAAAGCCGGGGTTGGTGCTGCGCATAAGGGTCATTCTTTTAAGTGTTGGGAGGCACAATCTATAGACGAACGTTTCCGTTTGGTCAAGGCCTCGGGTAAACGATTACGCGCTTCATGATTTCTCCGCACTTGAGACTCAAGTCAATTTGCGAGAGAATCGCCGCTTTCCTTTTTTCGTCGTGCGCGGAGCGCTCTTGACCCCGCCCGGCACGATTCCTCCAACGTACTGCCCGAACGCCGTCATGTTCGCCACTATTTTCGCCATTCTCATCCTCGTGCTCGCCGGCTGGGCGATTGCCAAAAACTACGATGCCAAAGTCGTGCTCTTTGCGGCCGGCTTCCTCTTGATGTACGCCGCGCTCATCATGGGGAGTGACGTTTTGACGGGCAAAGATGCCTCCGGACTCGTCTGGGCGGATCCCTTCAAGGCCGTCAAGGATCTTTTCATCAAGCAGTACGCCAACGCGGGTCTCATCATCCTGACGCTTTTCGGCTTTGCTGCCTACATGTCCAAAATCGGCGCCAACGACAAGGTGATCGAACTTCTGAGCCGCCCGCTCGCGGCCGTGAAGTCTCCCTACATCCTGGTGCCCTTGGTGTTCTGGCTGGGGACGCTCCTCTCCATCATCATTCCGAGCGCAGCGTCGCTCGCCGTGATTCTGATGGCAACGCTCTATCCGGTGCTTAAAGCCGCCAAGATGACGCCCCTCACCGCTGCCGGCGTCATTGCCACAACGGCAACCATTGTGCCGACGCCTTTGGGCGGAGACAATGTAGTCGCAGCCCGGGTGCTCGGCTTTGATCATGTGGTCGACTATGTCTTTTACCATCACGCCGTGATCTCCATTCCGGCGATCATCGTGATGGGCATCGTGCATTATTTCTGGCAGAAGCACCTCGACCGCACCGAAGGCGCAATCAAGGCGGCGGTAGATGAGTCGGAACTCCGCCAAGTCAATGCTGACGCGCCCGCGTGGTATGCCGTTTTCCCCGTGCTGCCGCTCGGACTCACGATCTTCTTCTGGGCCTTCTTCAAGCACGCGAAGGTCGGGCTCGTTGAGATCACGCTCTTTTCCTTTGCGCTCGCCTTCATTGCGGAAACCATCCGCCGCCGCGACGTGAAAGCTGCCATGAAGGACGTATCGACCTTTTTCAACGGCATGGGCGACGGCTTCTCGAAAGTGGTGGTACTCATCGTCGCAGCCTCGACGATGGTGGCTGGCTTGAAGGCCATGGGACTCATCGATGCCATCTCTGGTCTGGTCACGGGCGTAGAAAATGCCGGCGCCGGTCTGATGCTCGTTTTTTCCGGCATCACCGCACTCATCACATTCGTGAGCGGCTCGGGCAACGCGGTTTTCTATTCCTTCATTGAACTCATTCCGCAAATCGCCGACAAAGCAGGTATCGATCCGATTATGGTTGCACTTCCCATGCAGCTCACCTCCAACGTCATCCGCGCGGCTTCGCCCGTAGCTGCCGTAGTGATCATCGTTGCTGCCGTGGTGAAGGTGAACCCGCTCATGGTGGTAAAGCGCACCTGCGTACCGCTCCTTTCGGGGTTCGCCGCTGTCCTTCTCCTCTCGCTCATTCGCTACGCGTGAAACTTTAAGGAATCCGAGCTTCGTGCAAACTTTCCCGCGAAGCTCGGCTGCCCCGAAGGACTGCAATCCATCAAGCCGATTTGCCCCGTCCGAGACTGCACCCCTCAATCGCGTCATTGCGATTTTTAATGAATGCACAAGGGCCTTCACGAATTTTGGCCAAGATCCGGAAGAACTTCAGGTCCAACTCAATCGTCCGACAGAGCACTGGAATAGGGGGAGCTGAGATCTTTTGCGGATACCGAAAGATACCGAGCTCCCTTTAAAATAAGTCCTTTCGCAGCCGCCCTGCTGAATCCGCCGTCAGCAGGGCGCTTGCTTTCTTTTGCGCTCTTATCTTTCGCTTATGAGCAGAACTCGCAAATTAGACATGCTCAGCGGATCCATCTGGGACAAGATGATCCTCTTTGCGCTGCCGCTCGCCTTTACCGGCGTGCTCCAGCAGCTCTACAACGCCGCCGACGTCGCCGTACTCGGGCACTTTGTATCAGACGAGGCCATGGCGGCCGTAGGCAACAACGTCCCGATCATCGGATTAATCGTGAGTCTCTGTATGGGACTCGCGCTCGGCGCAAATGTGGTGGTCGCTCAAGCCTTAGGCATGCGCGATGAAGAGCGGGCGAGCAGGGGCGTTCACACGGCTTTTTATGTGGCGGTTGTCTTCGGCGTGGTCATGGCGATCGCGGGCGAAATCGGGGCGGACTGGATCATCGCCTGCCTTGAAGTGCCCGAATCGGTGCAGGCCGATTCTGAACTTTACCTGCGGGTCTACCTGCTGGGCATGCCCTTCATTGCGGTCTACAACTTTTTGGCCGCTGTTTATCGCAGTCAAGGGGATACCCAAACGCCGCTTTGGGCACTCTGCTTTGCCACGATTTTCAATATCGCCGGCAATCTCTTTTTTGTGTTGGTCTGCGACATGGGCACTGGGGGCGTGGCCTTTGCCACCGTTCTCGCCAATGCGCTTGCCGCGGGGATTCTTTTCTGGCGCGAATGCCGCATGACGGGACCGCTCAGACTTGAACTTCGCCGGCTTCTGAAGCCAGACGCCGTGTCGCTGCGTTCGATCATCCGCATCGGCTGGCCCGCGGGCGTTCAGGGGGCGGTCTTTTCGTTCTCCAACCTCATCATTCAGGCGGCTATCAACAGCCTGGGAGCGGACGTGATGGCGGGGTCAGTAGCCGCATTCACGATTGAGATCAATGTGTACTGCTTTATCAACGCGTTCGGTCTGGCGGCCACCACCTTCGTGAGTCAGAACTACGGCGCGGGCAATCTGGCGCGCTGCAGACGGGCTACCTGGGTGTCAATGGGGCTCAATTTCTGTGCTTCCGTGATGATGATCGCGGTTGTGCTCATTTTCGAACGAAGCATCCTCGGCCTCTTTACGCACAGCGAAGCCGTGATGGAAATTGCCATTACACGAATTCTCCTCGTCGTGCTGGCTGAACCCATCAGCGTGGTGATGGAAACCGTTTCGGATGCGATGCGCGGCTACGGCTATTCCATGCCGCCCGCGATGGTGACGCTCTTTTGCATCTGCTCGATCCGCATCGCCTGGGTCTATACGGTTTTCGCCGCTGATCCGACGTTTGATACGCTCATGATCGTTTATCCCATCAGCTGGGCCGTGACGACTGCAGCACTCACATGGCTCTATTTCCGCCATCAAAAGATGCTGACGGCTAAGCATGCGCATTCACGGGCAACCTCCCCAGAAGCATTGCCCTTTACGGATTAGCCGCAGCGTTCAGACTGAGAGCAAAAGCGCCTTCAGCCGCATCGACTGAAGGCGCTTAAACTGAAATCTAAAAGATTTCAAAAATCACAAGCCTGACAGGCCGCTTCATCAGAACACGTAACGTGCGCCGACGGAGTAGTGATAGTCCTCCTGATAATCAGACCCGTTGGCACGCGTGAGCGACCCATAGAAGGAGAGGTTGTTCGTCGTGCTGAACTGCGCGCCGATCCCATACGAGAACCAGGTTCCGCCCAGGTCTTCCTTGAGCTTCTGATCCTGTGCGCCTGCTTTCGAAGCGGTGGCATCCGTGTCGCCCAAGAAGTCATGGTTGACCGAAGCCGTCAGATAGATCGATCCGCGGTTATCAGCGAAGTTCGCGCCGGCCTGGAAGCCAATGCGGGCAATCAACGTATCGAAATCGTCCTGAGAAACCTTCATGCCGTTGCTGCCAGTGTAGTCGTCGCCGAATACACGGCCGTAGGCGAGCTCAGCCTGCGGCGTGACATAGAAGATCTGCGAAAGATCAAAGCGGTGACCAACCTCCGCGGACAAGCCAACCGTCGTGTTGTCATAGGAAGCCTTAAACGGCGTGACGGTTGATACATCAATATCGGTGCTGATCCGACCAACACGGCCGATCAAATCGAGATAGCTGCCGGTGGGAAGAACTGCCGTGCCGTAGACGGAAAGGGTGTAGCCGTCACTGTCAGCGCTGCCGTTCGAAAAGTCCGTTGAATTGTCGGTGTAGCCAAATGCGGCGCCGACAATCCACGTGTCACCCACCTTGGCATCACCGCCCACCTGAATCGTGTTGTTGGTGAACTTCGTGGAAACGGAGTCAGAAACCTTAGCGTCCGTACCGTAGACACGAGCCCAAGCACCCAGTGCACCGTTTTGGCTTCGCACGTCGCCCAGGCGTTCGCTCAAGTGATTGACTTCATAGCGCCACTGAGCAAGATTCGCAGCGTTGGCATGGGTCACTGCGGTCAAAGTCGGCGACAGACGTGAACCCTCATAGGAAACGTCACCCGTGGCGGCATCGTATTTCCAGGCACCCGTCATGTCGCTGGCTTCGCCGCCGACAAAGTTATCTTTGAGAGTTGAAGCTGCGCCGCCGCCGATGATTGAATCAAGCGCACCTGCGACTTTCTCCGCTGAACCCAGCTTTTCGGTGACAGAAGCGCCGGCTTCGAGCTTGAGATCGCCCGTCAGCGTTCCGACCGTTACGCCACCATTTTCAGTGGTATTGAAGGTGAGCTTTGAATTGGAGGCATCCAGAGTGCTGACATGGAAAGTGCCGGCGGTCTGATTGATATCCTGATTCTTAAATGTTGCACTTCCGGCGATGGTGACATTGCCGTTCAAGGTGGTGTTGGCGGTCTGTGAGTCAGTTTTGTTTGCCAGCGTCAGAGAGCTGCCTTTATCAAAATTGAGTGCGCTTTTATCGCCCGAAACGGTCAGACTGTCAGCCTTAATGGATGCCGTTCCGTTTTCACTGAGAACACCTTCTTCGCCGCCCGTAAATGTGGCATTCGCAGCTTCAGCGTTGAAAGTAATTCCGTGACCTGCTTCATTATTCAGCCATACAGCATTCTTGCCGCCGTTGACCACAAGTGAATTTTCGGCCGTAACGTCTAAAACAGAATCGCGGGAATTCTCAGTAGAACGATTGGAGCGAATGCCGTAAGTACCGCCGTCGATCGAAATGTTCTTAGCAGTAAACGATCCCTTGATAGATGACGTTCCCTGATAATCCGTTGTTTGATCAGTAACTGAAATGCCGGCTGATTGAGTGTACTTTGAGTCGGCTTTAATCACCAGATTGCCGACATCAACATCAATCGTAGGTTGGACAGTCGAAGCATCATTATCGTCACCGGCCATGACCATCAATTGAATAGCAGAATAAATCCGTTCCGGGTCCCCTTCCTGCGATCGATAGTTGTCCAGTATCAGCGTGTCAACTTCCTTGATGCTCAGACTTGAAGTGGACTGCATGTTAATGGCTTGACCGCCGTCCGTATAAAACGCAAGCGTTTTGATCCCGCTGAAGTCGAGTTTGCCGCCGCCCCAGGAGTTAATGGCCTGATCTCCCTGGAACCGCTTGTTCTGGGTGCCGAAATTGACTTGCTGAACGTCGGTCACAGCAAAAGCGCCTTTATAGCTTACTAAAATAGCAACATTATTAGCATCTTTTCCCGCTTGTCCGAAAAGTCTTTCTTCTGTTGAAAAATTGAGCTCGCTGAGTTTGCTGACCGTTAATGAACTGCCGTCACCCGTAAGGTAAACCAGCGAATTCGTTCCTGTTGTTTTATTGACGAAGGACAGAGTATCGGATGAAGCGTTCTGGCCTGAGTAAGTTTCTCCTTTTTTATTCAGATATAAAAAGCCTTGTGTTCCAGCATCGGCATTGGAAAGTACATTGTCAACAACTTTATTTTGCTCGTAGGTTAACAATGGTTCTGCATTAATGTTTTCAGCAGCCATGCCAAAAACACTGGCTATAGCTCCGATAACGGCAAGATGTACTGTTTTAAATTGAAGCACCTGCATCGTAAACCTCCAATAGGATGCTTAAAGTGCATTGCAATTTATATCTATCACCCCACCACCCCCCCCCCTACTCCTGTC
>OBVZ01000174.1_pt1 | contig 57598 bp, 45 predicted proteins | sample 1476241 | NCBI WGS metagenome assembly OBVZ01 (sample SAMEA2580034, study PRJEB22360) | human gut metagenome | reverse complement strand
GTAGGTGGGTGGTCCATGTCATTAGGAAGGGGACTCCTGCGGCGGTCCTGTTGAAAGTTTGTATGGAGCACACTCACAAGAAAAAACGGACGGCCGAACCATTGCTTATGCCAGAGTATCGAGCAGTGATCAAAAAGCAGATTTGGAAAAACAAAAGCAGATCTTGGAGCTTTTTTGTACGGGACGCGGTTGGCGCTTTGAGATGATTTCAGATCTTGGATCTGGGATGAATTACCACAAAAAAGGGCTTGTTCGACTTCTGAATAGATTAGTCAACGAGGACGTGGAGCGTCTCGTTATTACGCAGAAGGATCGATTGCTGAGATTCGGCGCAGAACTTGTATTTGCCGTATGTGAAGCCAAGAATGTGGAAGTGGTCATTGTCAACAAAGGCAGTGATGCATCCTTTGACGAAGATCTCGCCCAAGACATGCTCGAGATCATCACGATTTTCAATGCGCGTTTGTATGGTTCGAGAAACAGGAAAAACCAACAATTAATTCATGGCATGCATAAGGTACTTAAGGAGACTGAACGGCTTAATAATTGATTTACAGCACTTTTGATTCAAAATTAGGTTGGAAATTTGTTGGCTCTGTTGAAGGTTTCGCTGAGCCCGAAAGCTTTATAAAAAAGAACGAGGACTTTCTTTGGACGAAGCAGTATTTTGCGGCACAGAACGGCGCGTCGATGAAGCTCTGCAGGATCGGTAGACTTTGCCTAACAGCGGGGGCAGCGGCCTATAACGAGGCTGCCGCTCTGCTGATGGTGTCTCTTTGATTCGTCCTTTATGTCGCTTCCTGTTATTGCGTATGTTCTTCAGCCCGATCAGGTGATATTTACGCCAACCACCGAAAATGGACCGCTTCCCGGAATCTATGCGGCATCGGATTTCATTGCCAAGTGGCGCGATTGGGACGCAGGAACGGCCGGCCGACCAGCCCGAGCATGGCATACACTTTTTGATGCGGTGCTGAAGGCCGGTGATCGGTTTGACTTTTTCTTGCTGGATGAAGCGCTGCAGTCTTATGGTGAGGAACTTTTTCCCGATCCCAAAAAGCGCCTCGAATGGTGTATTCGGACAGCCATTGGACTTGAGCGCTGGGATGAGGCGAATCGGCTCCTCAATGTGCTTGAGGGATATGCGCAGCCCCCATCGGGTTCGGCGGATCGGATGCCGGAAGATTTCAGCAGCTCCGTTCGCCGTCTGCGTGCCGAGTGGGCTTATGCCCGAACAGCGGCGGGAATGGAGGACGACGCTCTGGTGCCGACGCTCGTTGATGAGCTTTTCGCCTTGGGGTAGCCTCAAAAGGCCGAGCACCTTATTGCTCGCGCTTGGCCGGCTGTTTTTTCTGCTCTTTTGAGTTTTCTGCAGCCTGAAGAGAACACCGGCAATGCTTCGGATGCGCAGGAGACTGCCCAATGGCGCCGTACCATGTTGAGTGTCGGCCAAAACTGCACCTTGATGACGCAATGCAGCAGTGCATTGAGTTTTCATCAGCGCTTATGGCGTGCCGCGGCGTTTCTCTATTTCTCCCAAGATGAACGAGATGTCGAAACCGGATTGAACGAACTGATTTCGCTCACATCGCTTTTGCGGCCGGCTGAGGAAGTTTTAGAGGTGCTTGCCCTGATGACGGTCGTGTTTGCGGGGGAGGCTTTTGAAATTCCAGCGGACTGTTTGGCTTGGCTTTCTTGCTCCATGGACAGGCGCCGCGCAGCAGTGCTGCCTGCACGAAAGAAGGCTGAGGCTGACATCCGACCGCATCCGGCCGAAGTGCTCACGGAGAGCGCTGAAGCCTGTCGGGCAGAAGCGGATCGGTTTTGGCTTCTGCGTTCGCTTTTCATGGAAGGGAATGTGCTGGATTTGAAAAAACGTCTAGGCTATGCGCGTTTTATCGATCGAACATTCTTTGAAGAGCTGCTCTTTCGTGTGCTCGATGTGCGATGCGCGGCAAAAGCATCTCAGCATGATGAGCTTGTCGAGAGTCAATATCGGCTGAAGGGACATCTTGCCGTACCCTCGAACCCAGAAACTGCTGCGGCGCTTTCGCTCGTCGGTAAAGTGATAGAGGCGGAAGTGTTCGCTCGACTATCTGGCGATTTGCTTGGGCAGAATGCCGGCGGCAAGGCGGTTAATGGAACCGCTGCGGCGCAAAAGCGCTCGAAAGGGACTGCCGCAATGAAGAAAGCCCTTGACAGAGCCGCTCGGCAGCTGGGCATTGAATTTGTTCGATATATTTTAGAAGATGCCGAAGGACCGATTGTGAGTCTTGGCCGAGGCGCCATGCTGGCGCTTTATTTCGCACCGAGATCTGCCATGCATGATGAGAGTTTCATCCTGCAGGAATCCGTTGGTCATCTGTCTCCGGGCGAATATCGCGCAGAGAAGCTGCTCGAGCTCTGGCGCCGAGAAGCCAACCCCTGGAAGATGCCCGAGGGCTTTTTGCGTCTTGTTGTGGAAGCGGGCCGCCGGACGAAGCCCAAATCAGCTGATGCCCGACTTTTCAAACCGCTCCTGATCAAATGTCCGGAATATTTCGGAGACGATCTTCAGCAATTGCTCTGGCGCATCCGAATGGCTGTGGCCGAACAGCGTTGGGCGGATGCCGAGGAAGGACTTTTCGCGGCTGCAGAGTGTCTTCTCGACAGGGCGCCAAACGCAGCAAGGGATGAAACGATCGAGTCGCTCTGGCTCGAAGCTGCTGCGCTTGCAGCTTGGACGGCAGCCGGCCGCGTCTTACTGGTGCCGGGAGTAAAGTGGACGAAACCTTATGCGGAAAACGAATCGGAACTGATTGTTGAACGCCTGCGGCTCGGAATTCCAGATGCGGTGAAGCTCGCTGATCTTTTCGCAGAGCTTTCCGACACTGCTCTGGCTTGAGGAGTCATCATGAAGCACAGTCACATCATTCATCATTATTGGACATCGCCTTGCGGCATTTTGGACCTCGCTTCTATTGGCGAGGAACTTGTAATGTGCGACTGGGTGGATGGCTGGCATCGAGCGGCAACGCTCAATCGGCTGACCCGACTGACCAAGCTTCCTATGGTCGAAGATGCCTCATCGGTTATTGACCTCGCTCAGGTGCAGCTTGCGGAGTATTTTGATCAGCGGCGACAGGTGTTTACCGTCCCGTTAAGGCTGATTGGCAGCGAGTTTCAAACGCATGTTTGGCACGCACTCACCAAAATTCCATACGGCAAGACGATTTCCTATGGGGAAATTGCGCGGGAGGTGAACTCGCCGAAAGCTGTGCGGGCGGTGGGCGGTGCTGTGGGCGCCAATCCGCTTTCCATCATCATTCCTTGTCACCGCGTCGTCGGCGCGAATGGTTCCATCACGGGCTATGGCGGCGGATATGCCGCCAAACGCCGTCTTCTTGCGTTGGAACTTGGACTCGCGGCTGACGAAACTCGCTGGGACTGGGGCCTCGCGGCTGACGAGCTGCCGTTCAGCCGCGGCGTGAAGGAGTGATTTCAATGGAATGATTTAACCGCCTTCGAGCACCGTTAGGAATTGCTTTAAGTTGTGCACCCGCAGCTTCTTATAAATGTTGTTGCGGTGTCCCTGCACTGTACGATCTGAAAGGTCGAGACGCTCGGCAATGTCATGATTGGCAAGACCCTCCTTAAGGAGCTCAGTGATTTCGTGTTCTCGCGGACTCATTTCCGCGAGAATCTGCTCGACGGCCTGTTTGGACAGTGCGCCCTGCGACGCCTCAACACTCACGCGGCTTGCCGCCTCAATAGCGTCAGCGAGCGCCTCGGCATCAACGGGTTTTTCAAGGAAGTCGAAAGCACCGAGTTTGAGCGTTCGGACTGCTGTGGGCACATCGCCGTGTCCGGTGACGAAGATGATGGGAAGCGACAGATTCTGAGCCTTCATGCGCTCCTGGAGTTCCAGTCCGGACATGCCGGGCATGCGGATGTCTAGGAGCAGACACCCGGGAGGCGTTGAGCGCCATGCTTTAAGAAATTCTTCGGCGGATCCCCAGGCTGCAGTTTGCCAGCCGCGGCATGAGAGCATGAAGGAGAGTGCATCGCGTACTTCGGCATCGTCATCAACGATTCGGATGAGCACCGTTCGCTGGAGATCTTCGAGTGTTTTGAGGCCGGAGCCGTCAGTTTGCTTCTGGTCGGTCATGATGCTTGAGGCGGAATGTCGTAATGCGAAGAAGAGGAGGATTCGGCAGCGGCTGTGTTCTTCAAGGGATACGAGCCGGCGCGCAGGAGTCGAACTTGCGCGATGACGCCGCCCTGCGGGCGTTCAAAGAAGGTGAGCCGTCCGCCAGAGGCCTCGGCGATGGCAATTGCAATGGGAACACCAAGTCCATGCCCTGCGGCTTTGGTCGTGATGAGAGGCGTGGTGAGCTCGTTGAAGGCGGCATTCGTCATCTGCAGGCCAGTGTTCTCGATGGTGATGAGCACTGAACGATCCGTTTTGTCCGTCGGATCGGGCTGGGTACGCACGGATACGGTCGGAACCTCTTGAGCGCCCGAAGTGCTGTCACTAGCAGCGGAAGCGGCGGCTTCAAAAGCATTTTTGATGAGGTTTCTCATGAGCAGTTCGAGTTCGAGCGCGTCTCCCAACACCTCAATGCCCTCAACGGACTCACACTTGAAGGCAACAGTGCGCTGCAGATCCGGAGAAATGGCGGTCAGTACATTGTCAATGGTGGTCTTTAAGGACACCGTTCTGTCGCGGCGGGTTTGGTTGCGCGAATAGCCGCGGACTTTGGCAACGATCGCTTTGGTGCGTTCAAGTCCCTGCTCAATGCCAACGCGGCTTTTTTCCAGCATGGCGGTATTAACCGGCTGGCGTGAAAGCAGTGTTTTCATGCCGTCAAGGTAATACTGAACGGCTGCGAGCGGCTGAGCAAGTTCATGAGCAATCAGGTTGGAGAGCTGTCCCACGATGGTCGCTTTTTGCATGCGTTCCATGCGCCCGCGCATTTCTTCGAGCCGAAACTGCGATTTACGCTCCTCTTCAATACTGGCTTCAAGTTCAGCCGTGCGCACCCGCACAAGGTAGCCGACACGCCAGCTGTGAAAAGCAAGCCCAAGAATCATCGCTGCAGCCAATACGCACCAGGCGAGGTTTTTCGTCAGCCAATCTTTGAAGGAAATGTCGCGCAGATAAGCGTAGTTTTCGATTTTGAGTTCGCGGTAGAGCCGATTAACAGGACGAAGGTCGGTGGCTACACCCCAATGGTGACCGGGTGCAATTTCCTTGATTGAGAGGAGTGTGCGGGCGATCACATGCGCCGCACCCGGCGCGGAGCCTTCGAGTACAGACACCATGATGTTGGGGTAGGTGCGCGAGGTGTGAATGCAGTGCAGTGTCGGATCTTCGCGGGGTTCGAGGACGCGGTAGCGTGCACGGACTTCGGGCGGCTGGTGCTCGAGCCAGCAGGCGCGAACCATGGCAACGTCGGCTTCATGTGTATCGAGGCGGGAAGCGATGGCCGCGTTTTCGCTGTCGCCGGTAAAGTGGATATCGCTGAAAAAATGCTCCGGATCATATCCGCGGACGGCAATTTCGCCGAGCCCTGTGCGATAGCTCATGAAGGCTGAGGCGTAGCTTGCCGAGAGGCGTTTGTCTTTGAGGTCCGCGATGGTTTTGATGTTTTCTTCATCGGCACGCACGAGGAAAGTGGTGGCTACACCCGTATTGGGATTGGGCTGCAGATCCGTGATGAGCGTGGCTACAGGGAGAACGCCGTGCGGCGACATGCGCATGGAAAAGCCCGAACTGGCAATGAAAACGTCGATATTGCCCGTTTCGATCAAATGTTCAAGCTTCGGGGAAGGAATTCTGGGATAGATCTCAACCGGATAGGGGGCAAATGCCTTCTCAATGGTTTCAAGCGTATTCATCAGCGCTTCGGTGGTAACGGGCTGTTCCCAAAGTGAAATGATCCCGACGCGAAGCGGTCGATTTTGGAAAATCTGCGCGGTGGCCGATGAAAGGGCATCCGTCTGATCGGCTCGGTGAGCGCTCTCTGATATGTCGGACGCGCTCATCGGTTCTTGAGCGGGCTGCGGTTCCTGGTGCCCCTGATGTGCCAGATTGGTGGGTGTATCAGGCTGCGCCGTGGGCACGGGAAAGGCGAGCCGCGTCTGACCCGTGCCGGTTGAGTTCTGCAGTGCAGCAAGGCTTGGCGTGAAGGCAAGGACAAGCAGAAGCAGTGCCGTTCGCCGACATAAAGTCGGCAAGAGCCGTGAGCGCTGGCGAATACATGAAGGGAAAAGTACGGACATGGTTTTTGAGCTGCCGATCGGTGCTTCTGTTCTCCCATTCTAGGCAGAGGACTGATTGCGCGCTTTTGCTGAACGCATAGATTTGTTGACGCTTGTCAGGCTACTCGAGTACCTCGTTTGGGAAATTGTTTTCATCGGAAGAAAGCGTAATGAGTGCAGCCCTCGGCCGTTATTCAAACGCAGCTTTCCGAAAAAACTAAAAGTGTGCGGTCAATGCCGTACGCACGTAGAAAAGGAGAAAACCATGTCTGCGAATCTATCTCGTCGCTCCTTCATCGCTGGTTCAGCCGCTATGGGCGGCATGATGCTGGGTGTATCGAGCTCCGCTGAAGCCAAAGTTCCTTCGAAGTGGGACTTCAAGGCCGACGTGATTGTCGTCGGTGCCGGCGCCGCAGGCATTCCGGCTGCTATTCGCGCAGTCGAACAGGGTCTTTCGGTTCTCGTGGTTGATGCCAACTACGATATCGGCGGTCACGCCATCATTTCTCAGGGCAATACGCTTTTGGGCGGCGGCAATGCCATGCAGCAAAAGTACGGCATTAAGGACTCCCCTGAGACGGTCTTCAAAGATCTGACGGACTGGTCCGTGACGCTCCCGAACGGCTTTGCCGACTACCGCTTCAATGACCGTGACATGCAGGCGATGATCGCCAAAGAATCCGTGCCAACTTATGACTGGCTCGTCAAAATCGGCGTTCCGTTCCTCGACAAGAAGCCTGACAATGCCGGTGCTTACGGCGCAGGCTGCAGCGCCCCGCGTGAACTCCACTTCTCATGGACGAAGGGCGCCAATCTCGAAGCGCCTGCCGGCACGAGCGGCACCGTGCTGATGCGCTCGCTCGAAGACGCAGCCCGCAAGGTCGGCGTGAAGTTCCTGCTTAACTTCTACATGGACGAACTAATCGTCGACGAAAAGGGCCGCGTTGTGGGTTTGAAGGCCCATCGTACGCCGAAGGTTCTCCCGGACGGTACGGAACTCAAGAGTTTCCGCAGTGACGGCAATGTGGAGTCCAAGAAGGACAAGATCGTCGTCGGAGCCAAGAAGGCCGTCGTGCTTGCCACCGCCGGCTATACCGACAATGTGACCTTCCGCCGCATGATCGACCCGCGTCTCACGAAGGAATTTGCTTCGGCTGCCTGCGAATATTCGCCGCAGGACGGCTCCGGCACGCTTGCCGCTATTAAGGTTGGCGCTGGCCTTTGGGGTCTGACGAATGCTTATACGGAACGCCCGATTTCACTTACCCGCGGTGCAGTGGTCGGCGTGCGCGACACGTATCTGCGCTGGGCGCCCGAATCACCGATCTTCCCGCTCGTGAAGCATTCCGGCGTAGCGCTTCGCAACTGGCAGAACGCCATCGTTGTCAACTGGGTCGGCAAACGCTTCTTTGAAGAAACTTCGTCTGCCGGCTTGACGGCTGATTCCGGCAAACTGACGAGCTACGGCACGGCCAACAGCACCCGCGGCCTGATGAACGGCACGAACGGCGCCTTCTTCAAGGAACTTGACAAGAACCCGTACGTTCAGGGTAATTGGCGCAACATCGACCGTACGAAGTACAACCCGATTAACTTCATCGCCGCAGCGCTGCAGATCAATGAAGGGTCGCATGCCCCGGATTGGTCGGCTGGTCCTCAGTGGGCTATTTTCGACAGTGAAGCCATCAAGCGCGAACGTATTCGCACGGATGAAAAGAGTGTTGATCCGGAATACTTCTTCAAGGCCGATACGATTGAAGAGCTCGCAGAGAAGATCAACACGAATCCGTACATGTCGCACAAGATGGATCCGAAGATCCTGGCTGAAACCGTTGCGAAGTACAACAGCTACGTCGACGCCGGTGCGGATCCGGACTTTGACAAACCGAAGCCCCAGTACAAGATTGAGAAAGGGCCGTTCTATGCGGCGTGGACTTCCGTCACGCTTCACGACTGCTACTGCGGTCTGCATGTGAACAATGCCTGTGAAGTGCTTGACTGGGAAGGCGAAAAGATCCCGGGTCTCTATGCTGCGGGCGAAGTGACGGGCGGCTCCTCCATGCACGGTCTCTCTCGCGGTCTTATTCAGGCCTATGTGCTTGGCGACACCTTCGCCTCGCTCAAGAAGTAAATAAACCGAACCCACTTCCTGGAGACCTAGAGCATCATGAGAACGACCTCCATCATTACGCTCGCAGCTGCGGCTGCAGTGCTCATGATGCTCTCTCCGGCGCCCGAGGTTCAGGCCGCTGAGACCATGAAGCCCGAACAATGCCTCATGTGTCACGGCGGCAGCTTTGACGCCCTGAGAGAGCAGACAAAGAACTGGAAGGATGAATTTGGATCACCTGTCCAGCCCCATCAGTACCTTGACCCTAATGCCGCTAATCCGCATGCCGGCGCAAAGGTTGTGCCGGAGTGCACGGGCTGCCATCAGGCTCACCCGATTCCGGTTCCCAAGGACTTCAAACCCGAACCCGCCTCACTGTCGATGTGCTACGGGTGCCATCATATGGAGAATTTCCAAAAGTGCAGCGATGCAGGCTGCCACGAAAAATAATGTGAAGATGGTCTCTCTTCGCTCCTGACAGTCCGGTTTGCTGTGTCCGCAGCAGCCGGACTGATTTTTTAGGTGCGCCCGGCAGCGCACGTGTGATTGTGTGGTGAAAGTCCACTGTCCGCCCGGTCGCGGGAAGGACTAGCAACTCGGCAGAGTCGAGGAGGCAACGAATCGATGAAGGAAGCCGATAGCAAACCGCCAGCCTGACAAACAGGAATCGGATATGAGGCACAAGGTCTGGGAGCGCTGTCCACATTCAGTTAACCCCGTAGCGGCACGGAAAGGCGATGTGTAGATCCGACAACGCTCTGAAATTCTCGAGCGGCAGAGCTCTTGCAGTCAAAAGGGCGTGTCTGTCATGCAGTGCATGATAGGCACGCCCTTCAATATGAGCGGCGGGAGGCGTTATTCAATGCCCGTGACTTTGAAGCCCGCTCCTTCAACGGTTGCTCGGAGCATGTCGTCGGTTACGAAAAGATCGGCGTCGACTCGGGCCTCCTGCTTTTTAAGGCTCACTTCAACGGCATCAATGCCGGGCAGTGCCTTGAGGGCTTTTTCGACGGACTGAGTGCAGTGTCCGCAGTGCATGCCTTCGATATGAATGATTTTTTGAGCCATTTGTTTTTCCTTGTGAGAGGGTTCAGCTGGTTGGGCTGCTGCTAAGGGAGCCGCATCGGCATCTGTTTCGAGCTTAGGCTTAAAAAAGCGCAGACGCAGCGCATTGGAGACAACGGAGAAGGATGAAAGGCTCATGGCTGCCGCAGCGATCATCGGCGAGAGCGTGAGGCCCTGCGAAGCAAAGACGCCGGCGGCAATCGGGATGCCGATCAGGTTGTAGATGAATGCCCAGAAGAGATTTTCGCGAATATTGCGCATAACGGCGCGTGAGAGCTCAACGGCTGCGGGCACGTCACCGAGGCGGCTGCGCATGAGAACCAGATCAGCCGAGGCAATAGCGACGTCAGTGCCTGCGCCGATGGCTGCGCCGACATCCGCGCGGGCCAGTGCCGGTGCGTCGTTGACGCCGTCTCCGACCATTAGAACGCGCTTGTCCATTGCCTGCAGACGAGCAATCTCATTGGCCTTCCCCGAAGGCAGAACGCCGGCGATGACGCGGTCAATCCCGGCGCGCTTTGCGACGGCATTTGCTGTCGTTTGATTGTCGCCGGTGAGGAGCGTGACTTCGATGCCGAGTTTTTTCAGTGCAGCAATGGCTGCAGCTGAATCCGGTTTGATGGGGTCAGCCAGCCCGAGGAGACCGAGCAGCATCCCAGGAGCATCTTCCTGCGGCGCCTGTCCGATGAAAAGCGGTGTTTCGCCCGATTCGGCTGACTGTTGTGCTGCTGCGGAGATCGCCGGCGGCGGCGTCAGGCCGAAAGCCTCGACCATCCGGACGTTGCCGGCAAAGTAAAGTTTCTTGCCGATCTTGGCGGCAATGCCTTGGCCGGCAGTTTGCTCGAAGTCGCTGATGGGCTGCGTCGGAAGGTTCTTTTCTTTCGCGGCGGCTACAACGGCAGAGGCGAGCGGATGTTCGGAAGCACTTTCGAGCGAAGCGGCAATCATGAGGAGCGGCGTCTCCAGTCCGGCCGCAGCCGGTGCAATACGGACGACCTGAGGCTTTCCGGCCGTGACAGTGCCTGTTTTATCGAGGACCGCACAGTCGATCTTGCCGAGCAGTTCAAGCGCTTCAGCACTCTTAAAGAGAATGCCTCGGCGAGCGCCGCGGCCAGTGCCCACCATGATGGCAGTCGGCGTGGCGAGGCCGAGCGCGCAGGGGCAGGAAATGACGAGGACGGAGATGGCGCACGTGAGCGCGAAGGAGAAGTCGCGTCCAAGGAAGAGCCACACGACAAGCGTGAGGAGGGCAATGCCGATCACTACGGGAACGAAAACGCCGCTCACGCGGTCAGCGAGGCGTGCAATCGGGGCCTTTGACGATGTGGCTTCATCAACGAGCTTGATGATTTGCGCGAGTGCTGTATCGTCGCCCACGCGGAGCGCTTTCATGACAAATCGGCCGCTCGAAACCAAGGTGGCGCCGGTGAGCGCATCGCCGGGCTTCTTTTCAACGGGAATGCTCTCGCCCGTCATGGCGGATTCGTCAACCGAACCAGTACCTTCCGTTACGATGCCGTCTACCGGAATGGATGCGCCGGTTTTCAGTACGACCAGATCGCCCGCAGCAACCGCCTCGCGGGCGACGGTCACTTCCTTGCCGTCGCGAAGCACCACGGCTGTTTTGGGGGCAAGGGCAGCGAGCTTTTCAATCGCATCCGTCGTGCGGCCCTTGGCGCGTGCTTCAAGCCATTTGCCTACGGTGATGAGCGTGACGATCATGGCTGCGCCTTCAAAATAAAGGCCGTGGGCAAGATGAAGCGCATGATCGATCTGACCGGCTCCGGCCCAATAGGACGCTTCAGCAAGCACCCAGACGCCGTATATGAAGGCGGCGCCTGCGCCTACTGCAATGAGCGAGTCCATTGAAGGGGCACGGTGCCAGAGCGCTCGGAAGCCGCGCACGAAGAAGACGCGGTTGAGAAAGAGGGGCGGCAGCGAGAGGACGAGCTGCAAAACGCCGCGCAAAAGCCCGGATTCATGGCTGCCGAGCCAGTCCGGCATGGGCAGTCCCATCATGCTGCCCATGCTGACGTACATGAGGAGCACGAGGAACATAATGGAGTAAATGAGGCGAGTTTTCACCTCAGCAGCCTCGGCGGCAGCGGTTTCCGCACGGCTCGGGACAGCGGAAGCATTTTTAGCGCCTGGATCCGTGCGCTGAGCGCCGTAGCCGGCTTCAGAAACGGCTGCCTCGATGGCCTGCGTGAGCTCGTTGGCCTGCGATGCGTCTTTGGGCGTCACCTCCATGGTGTTTTTGAGCAGGTTGACGGCAACATTTTCTACACCGTCGAGCCCGGATACGACTTTCTCAACTCTGGCCTGACATGTAGCACAGCTCATGCCGGTGACGTTGAAGTGCATGCGGCAGACGGGATTTGCGTCTTGGGTGGTCATTGACAATGTCCAAATGGATGCGGGAGGTACGAACTCTGCACGTCAGTACGGTGGTTCGCGACTCCAAGTGATGATTGGTTCGTATGCTAAACCTTGAAGCAGCTTCTGACTTAATACTTTAGAAGGGCAGCGCATCATCCATTATGGGCGGGCGGCATCTTTACCCTGCTGAGCGGAGGCGGCAGTTTCAGAGGCTGAATGGCTCAGGTTCCGCCAGGCGGATGGGATTTCCGTTTTGCGGATCCGGAAAGATGATTTCGGCGGCATGCAGCAAAAGCGGAGTTTCCGGCCGATCGACCAAGAGCCCCGGCCGGCTGTAGTAAGGATCGCCGGCAATGGGGGCATTGAGGCCGAGCGTCGGATGGGCGGCATGGAGCCGAAGCTGATGCGTGCGGCCTGTGAGCGGCAGAAAGTCGACCAGCGTACGTCCGTTTTTTTCACTCAGCCGCCGCCACTGCGTGCGCGCCTCGCGCCCGCCCAGAGCGGCAATCTGCCGCAGCCGGTCGAGCGGATGTGTGGTGATGGGAAAGTCAATCAGGCCGCATTCGGCAGGAAGCCTTCCCTCCAGCACGGCTCGATAGCGTTTTTCGACGCGCCCTTCACGAAAGGCAGCCATCAGTGAGCGAATGCCTTCGGGTGTTTTGCCGTACAGCAGGATTCCGGAGGTGTCCATATCGAGACGATGGACGGCTGTGAGGGACGTGCCCGTCATTTCGGAAGCTATGGTTAAGGCATTCGGAAGTCCGCCGGTGCCCGGAACGGAGAGCAGCCCGGAAGGTTTGAATACCGCGATAAAGTCGCGGTGTTCGAGCAGGATGCGCGGCCGAAGGGACTGCGTGACGGGTGAGTTGACTCTCGGATCGCTTGCAAAGGGGATGCCTTCCAAAAGGAATTCCACCAAGGGCTTGGTGGTTGTTTTGGGGGAGAGCGCCATGCCGTCCCATTTGACGTCGTATATGGGAGCGCTGCCGCGCCACCATTCCATGCTGGCGAGCGCCGTGAGTTTTCTGCCGGCAGCCCGCGCCTGAGCTGCGGCGAGCAGATTGGCCGCCAACGGCGATTCGACGGCATCGAGGAGCGCGCGGTTCCAGTGTTCGAATGTGAGGTTGAGCCCGGCTGCGCCGCCGCGGGCGATTTTGGGCGGCCGCCTGGCCCGGTCGCTCTCGGCAAACGCCAAAAGAGAGGTACGGGTTCCCGCCATCGTCAGGATTTCCACAGAGCGGGCCGCTTCTTCAAAAGCGCCGCAGGATGTTTTTCCGGCAATGCGGTCAGCCATCGGCAGCGTTTCGTTTGGGTCCGGCAATACAAAGTCGGCCGGAGACTGAGAAGCGATGAGGAGGATTGACTGCTGAGCCGGGTCGTCATTGTCTGCTCGGCAGACCAGTACATTCCGACGGCCGGGGGCGTCGCTGAAAAGCGCTGCGTCTTCGGCGAGCTGACGGGCTTTCAAAGCAATTGGGAGAGGCGCGCCGTGCCATGGAGAGGGAAAGGACTCAGCTGAGGCGGCGCCGGATGGCTCCGTAAAAAGTTCGGAGAGCGGAAGGGAAAGCAGGCGCGGCATGACGACATTCTCCGTTGCAGCAACTCCCGTGCGCAGGGCCTTAGGCCTTATTCGGGCGTTCTTGCGGGCACAAACGCAGGCATTCTACACAAGGCGCCGAATACATTCGGACAACGGGATGGGGCAGAGAGCCTGCGCTAATCCTTACATCATTCTCACGCTGCCGAACATTACCCATTCAAGATCGTCTGGGGCAGTTGCTTCCGGGTCCGCATCCCAGTACGATGGCTGAGTTTAGGTATTTGTGACTAGATCCCTCACGGCACGCTGCAGTTTGCACATTAAAAAGTATTTATGAAGATATCTGAAGCAGTAGCGGATTCAAACAAGAGAAACGAGTCGCGGCAGCTTATGTCTATTGCGCTTCCGCTCATGATGGGGCTGGCGCTCGAGCAGCTGATCGGCATGACAGACGTGCTTTTTCTCGGACGTTACGGCGAAGCGGAGCTTGCTGCCGCCGGCGTAGCGGGCATCTATGTGATGCTCGTGATGATGCTGGGGTTAGGTTATACGGTGGGTTCGCAGTCGCTGATGTCGCGCGCAAACGGCGCCGGCCGCGCTGAGGAGGTGGGGGCGATTTTTCGCCAGAGTGCGATTTTCATGACGGCCTGCGGTTTTGTCATCATGCTTGCGAGCTGGTTCCTGATCGGCCCGATGTTCGAGCGTTTCATTGCCGCTGATGCCGTTCGCAAGGCAGCAGACGATTATGTTTTCTGGCGTTTGGCCGGGCTGCCGTTTGCTTATGTCGGACTGCTGGCGCGAGCGTACTTCGTTGCCGTGATGCACACCCGGGTGATTACGTCGGCATCTATTGTGATGGTGCTCGTCAACTGCGGCTTAAATTCGCTGCTTATCTTTGGGCTGGGTCCTTTCCCCGAACTTGGCATCGCCGGCGCAGCGATCGCCTCTGCAGTCAGTGAACTGGCGGCACTGGCAGTGTATTTTCTGGAATTCCTGCTGCACAGCGCCTCTTCGAAGCTCTTGGAGGTGAGCAAGCACCTTTGGCGCCTTGACTGGCTCCTTCAGCACCGAATTTTTATGTTAAGCCGCTGGCTGATGCTCCAAGAAGCGATGGCCTTCGGCGTTTGGCTCTATTTTTTCATTGTGGTGGAAAATGCCGGCGGCGAGCGCGCATTGGCGCTTTCCAATATTGTGCGGCAGCTCGGTGCAGTTCTTTTTCTCTTTGTGCACGCATTCGGCTCCGCGGCTGGAACGATCGCTGCTAACTATGCCGGGGCAGGAAAGCCTGAATGGATTCGTCCAATGGCGTCATTGGCGCTGCGGCTTTGTGCTTTAGTGCTGCTGCCGTTCTTTTTGTGTTTTGCGCTTTTCCCCTCGCTGGTACTCGGTATCCTCACCGATCTTCCAGAAGTGATTTCCGATGCTAAGCCATCCTTTTATGTGATGGTGCTCGCTTATGCATTGACAACCCCCGCCTATCTTTATTTCTTTGTGATTGGTGCGCTCGGCTTTGCCAAGGAGAGTTTCAGGATGACGGTCACGGCGGTTGCGGCTTACGGCGTCTATATCGCCGTCCTGAATTTGTTCACGCCGCCGACGGCAGTCTATTGGACGGCGGATATAGTGTACGGTCTGACGCTTTGGCTGGGGGTGACAGTGGTTTGGCGTCGGGCTCGAGCAGCGGGCTTTCGCAGCGCAGCGGCCGATGGGTTCTGATGCGGCTGAGGCGAAGCGTTGGCTGCGCACAACGCCCGTCAACAGGCATCGTTAACCTGCAGACGATGAATTTTTACATTCTTTCATCTAATTGTTTTCATCGACGGCGCTCCTGTTTTTCGTCCGTCACAGCGGCTGATGCGAAGTTTGAATGAGGCCGGCTGAGCAAAAAGCAGGGTACTTCTACTTCGTTGATTTTCTTACATCCGTCCAATCGAAACCGTGTTGAGTTTTGAGACAAATCCTGTCGCATTTGTTTGCTGGCAGCCAATTTTGCCCGTTGGTTTATTCAAGCAAACAGCATGATGATGCGTTTTGTCGGCTATCGAGCGAATGAATATTTTCCTGTAGGGCCCTCCGCAAATCGTTTTTTCTTGGCTATAGTGTGCCTCACCTGTCGCAGTGGTTGATTCTGGCCTCTGTGGAAAGGCATATTTATCCTAAGGTCGCCGCGACGGGAATTGTTCCCGCACGGGAATCCATATCAAGGAGAGCATCCATGAATAAGACCGAACTGACCGCCGCTGTTGCTCAGAAGGCTGGTTTGTCCAAGTCCGACGCCGCCAAAGTCCTCGGCGCCTTCTTCGAAACTGTCTCTGAAGAACTCAGCAAGGGGCAGGCTGTTCAGATCATCGGCTTCGGCAACTTCGAAGTGGCCGACTACAAGGCTCGTACCGGCCGCAATCCCCAGACGGGCGCAGTGCTCGAAATCCCGGCTGGCAAGCGTCCGAAGTTCACCGCAGGCTCTGCGCTGAAGAAGGCTGTCGCCGGCTGATCATTGCTTAATCGCAAGCGTAAGCACGCACCTGCATCTGAAAAGCAGGGAGCGTGCTTTTTTTTATCCTGCGTGCGAAAAGGACTGTGTCATCCCGTTTATACGTGATGCATGGAAGCCTAAAATCCTTTACAAATCGTGAGATCTTTGACCTGGAAGTAGTCGCCTATGCACTAAACCGCGGTTTGGTTGTTCCAGAGCTTCTTAGGATCAAAAGACAGCCGTAAGGCTGTTGGTCCCCGGAGGGGCTTGAAATGAGAATGGTGGAAACCCAATGGGAGTGTGCGGCTTGAAAGAAACTTGCCGCGGACTGATCGGAGGGATGCGGCCGCGCATGCTCAATTGAAGCCCCATTGCCGCATTCCCAACAAGGACGCTTAAGTGATGTCTGAAGCCGCAACCAATAAAAAAACTCCGATCTACAAAGTCCTCTACTTTCAAGTCATCTGCGCTATCGTAATCGGCATCGTCTTAGGTGCTGTCTGGCCTGAAGTGGGCGAGAAAATGAAGCCTTTCGGCGATGGCTTCATTCGTTTAATTAAGATGATCATTGCGCCGGTCATTTTCTGTACGGTTGTGACAGGCATTGCCGGCATGGAGAATATGAAGAAGGTCGGGAAAACGGGCGGCCTGGCACTTCTTTATTTTGAAGTCGTTTCGACAATCGCTCTGATCATCGGTCTGGTGATCGTCAACGTGGTTGAGCCGGGTTCAGGCATGCATGTCGATCCGGCAACACTCGACCAGTCAGCTGTCTCTGCCTATACCGGACCAGGCAAGATGCAGACTACGACTCAGTTTCTGATGAACGTGATTCCGAGCACCGTAGTCGGCGCCTTTGCTCAGGGCGATATTCTGCAGGTGCTCTTCTTCTCAATCCTTTTCGGTTTTGCGCTGCATAAGTTCGGCGGCCGCGGTACGCTCGTCTTCGATCTCATCGAAAAGAGCTCCCAAATTCTTTTCCAGATCGTCGGCATGATCATGCGCGTTGCGCCGATCGGTGCATTCGGCGCAATGGCGTTCACCATTGGTAAGTACGGCATCGCATCTTTGCTGCCGCTTGCAAAGCTCATGGGCACCTTTTACGCCACATGTCTGCTCTTCATTTTCATTGTGCTCGGCGCCATCTGCCGCATTCACGGTTTCTCCGTCATGCGCTACATCGCCTACATCAAGGAGGAGCTCCTGATCGTATTGGGCACATCGTCATCGGAATCGGTGCTTCCCCGCATGATGACCAAGATGGAAAGAGCCGGCGTTTCGCGTTCGGTCGTGGGGCTGGTGATTCCGACGGGCTATTCCTTCAACCTTGACGGAACGGCAATTTATCTGACGATGGCGGCTGTCTTTATCGCTCAGGCCTGTGACGTCAATATGACGATCATGCAGCAGGTGACGCTGCTCGCCGTGCTGCTCCTCACCTCCAAGGGGGCGGCAGGCGTGACGGGGTCCGGCTTCATTGTGCTGGCAGCAACCCTTTCCGCTGTGGGCCACGTACCGGTGGCGGGGCTGGCTTTGATTCTCGGCATTGACCGTTTTATGAGCGAGGCGCGAGCGCTTACCAATATGATCGGCAACGGCATTGCCTGCGTGGTGGTCGGCCACTGGTGCGGCGAAGTTAAGAACGAAGCGCTGCATATGTACCTCTCCACGCCAAGTCAAAAAGCGAAGTACTACGCCGCTGATCAGGCTGAACACGAAGAAGCCCTCGAAAAGCATTAATGGCGAACGGTGCATTTCAGCCTTCGGTCTGAAATGCTGAGCAGTACGCTTTGAGCGGACAGTTCGACGATGTGTCGTTCTGTCCGCTTTGCTTTGCAATTCATCAGAGCGTCTGCGGACGCATAATGACTGCGGATCGGCATCCGTGAGAGCGGTGCAGAACAAAACTGGAGGAATGCAATGACTATTGAAATCACAGGTTCGATGGCGGGCCATGCAGATCGGCATACCGAGTCGTCGCTTGCGGAATCTTTTGAAAATGCCTATTTCACTGCGCCGTGGGATATTTATGAAGGGCCTCTAAAAGACTTTCCAAAGAAAAAGATTCGTCTGGAGGCCGAACCGCTTGTTTTGTTTGCACACGGCAGCTCCGGCATCGGGGAGCCCCTCAAAGCCTTCGGCCGATGGCTGGCCTCCTTCGGCATCGGGTTTCTCTGCCCGAACTCCTTCGTGCTCAAGGATCGCATAACCTACACTTCGCCCGTTTCGCGCGATGACTATGAGCGCATTCATGTCATGCGCTCGGCTGAACTGGCCAATGCGGCAGCACGCTTAACCGAAGTGCCCGGGTTTGACGGGCGCTATATCGTAGCCGGCACGAGCGAAGGCGGTGTTGCTGCTGCACGGTTTCAGGCTCCGCAGGGCCAAGCCGAATGCGCACGCATGATCTTTTCCTGGCCCTGTGAGGACAATTATCATGTTGCCGCTCACCGCACTGCGATTCCGCAGGACATGCCCGTTCTCAATGTGATGAGTGCCGCCGATAAGTTCTTCTCTCAGGCCAACAGCTGGCTGGACAATCCTTCAGCGCTCGGCCATGCCGGCAGAACTTTGGCGAATCATACCGACGCGTCCATTGTGCTCATTCCGGGAGCACCCCACACGCTCTTTGCACTTCCTCAAACGCAGTCAGCCGTGGAAAGCTTTCTTGAGCGGGTTTTGGAACTTTAAAAAATAACCGGGACGCCTTCCATCGCTGGAGGCGTCCCGTTGGGCTGACTGCCGAGGATGCTCAGCAGTCGGTCATCGACGGCAAAGTGCTTCAGAAGAGCACTGAAACCGTGATGAGCATCACCACATAGCCGGTGAGGCAAGGCACAATCGTGCGCTTCACCATGGTGAGCGGGTTAACTTTGGCAAAGCCGGCCACGATAATAATGACGCCGGCGACTGGACTCATGGCGCGAAGCATTTCGGAAGCGGTATGCATCATCAGCATCATGGAGATGCCGTTTTCGCCAAAACTTTGTGCCGCAGCCGGAACAAGCTGTCCCAAACTGGTGAAGGCGGCAACGCCGGAGCCCGTGAGAACCGTGACGACACCGACAATAGCCGAAAGCACCACGCTGGAGCCGGTGTAGCCGAGACCAATTGAATCTGCGCCGTGCATCAGAAGTGCAACGATGCCGATGTTCTGCAGACCTTTGGCAAAGAAAGCCGCAACGAAGATCAAGCCGACGGTTGATGTGAGGATGGAACCCATTCCTTTGAACATGGCGAATGACAAATCAAAGGATTCCTTGATATTTCGACGTGTGATGAGATCGATAAAGAAGGATGCAATCCAGGCAATGAACATAGCCGTAGCCACATTCATCGAAACGCCCCAGACGAATTTATTGAAGACCAAAAGGAGCGCGATGGGCAGGAGCGACAGGCAGGCATAAAAAGCAGGGGTTTGTTCGAGCTTTTCACGTTTTTGTTCAAGTTCCGAAAGGTCCGCAACGATGCCTCGTCCCTCGCGTTTATCAAACCAGTACTGCGTGACGACATGGGCGGCAGCCATCGCAAGAATGGTTGGAACGGCCATTGGCAGCTGATAACGGACAAGGTACTCAATCGGATCCAGGTGCACCAATTCCGAAGCAAAATTGGCGGTTCCGGAGGCCGGTGCGTAACCGATGGCCAGTACGCTTGCAACGACCGCAGCCGCGGCGAGCGGTGAACAGCCGACTCGGATGATGAGCGGATAAACCGTTACAACCATCAGCATGGCTAAGCCGGCCGCTGAAGTGATGACCAGACCGAGGCAGTGTCCAACGATAAAAACGGCGGCGAGAATCAAATAGGGATTCTTGATCAGCGAAAGCGGTTTAGCGCAGACGGTGACGAAGCGGTCGGAGGCGCCGATTGCCTGCATATAGGCTGCAAAACCGCCGGAGATTAAGATCAGGAAGCCGACGCCGCTCACCTGTGAGACGCTGATCGTACGCAGGAGTTCAATGAGGTCAAAGCCAACGATGCCGGTGGCTGAGAATTTCTTCGGAAAGATCTCTGCGCCGCCCCAAAAGGCAAGCAGATTGAGAATCAGACCGCCAAGGAGCAGCACCATGTTGACTTGGTACTTTTTGACAATCGCCCATCCGCAAAGAATGAGTACGGCGATGCCGAGCCAGGGAAAAATCGAATTCATGGAGGTGAGTTATTAGAGAAAACAGAGGATCCAGACAGCACTCGTCAGTGCCGTCTGCGTGCGGCTGGATGGCAGCCGCACGAACTTCAGACGGGGAATATGGCTCATTGAGCCGCAGTTAGGTTGTTTTTGAAGCTGCGTCAGTGAGCGCGGCCAAGCTCTTTGGTGATGTCGGAGGCAAGATTGGCCATCCATTTATTCACATTGCGGTGCAGACAGATCTGCTTGGCGTCATTTTGGCAGGGGCCGGCATCTAAGCCGCGGCTCGATGCGTACTTCACGGCAATTTTGGAGCCTTCGTATACGACATCAAACTGAGCTTCGAATTTCTGAGCGCGAGGTCCGCTCGGATAGGCGAGCTTAACGACGTTGCCATGCGTACTGACAACACGGAATTTACGCAATTGAGCTGCGTTCTTTACGGCATTGAGTGCTTGAGTCTGTCCAATCCCCTTGGCCGCGATGGGAGCGGGATTGTCGACGGGTTTCAACGGACCGGCAGCGAGCACCGTACCCGTGAGAGCGCAAGCGAGTGCTCCGGCAAAAATGCAAGATTTAATTGGCTTAAACATGTCATGCCTCCTTAAATGCTGCATTTCACGAACCATGGACTGAGGCCATTTCGCAAAATGCAGTGTGCATGCGGGTAATTCTATGTCGCAAGGAACGGCAGAGCGGGCTTCAGCTGTATGAAAAAAAAAGACCTCGCAGACAGTATGCCTGCGAGGCTTATATAAGGTTGTCCGCCGCATCCTGCGGCGGACGGCTCTGATGATTTTTGGACGAGATTAATGGGCCGAATGGATCGGGATCACCTTCGGCGTATTGTCGTCTTCCTTCTTGGCGAAGGTCTTCATCCAGAAGTACATGCCGACGATGGCGGCAAGCGACAAAAGGATGGCAACAGTCGCGTAGACCGGCGCAGCGCTGAAGTTCACGGCGCGGTAGAAGATAACAGCGGAGGTGTAGCCGAGCACCGTGCACCAGGAGGCAGAGAAGAGCGTCCAGGCAGCACCGACCTCACGGTAAATGGCAGCAATAGCAGCGCAGCAGGGCATGTAAAGCAGAACCATCAGCAGGTAGGCGAACGCAGCAGACTGAGAACCGAAGAGGATCTTAATCGTGTCGAACGTACCGGCAGAAACTTCCTGAGCTTCAGCTTCAGCAGCCGTATCAGAAAGGTCGCTTTCAACCTTGATGCCCATCGGGTCAGCCAGAGCGTCGCCGAGACCCTTCAGGTTTTCCCAAGTGGTCGAAACAGCTTCGTTGAAGGTGTCGGTGAAGGACCAGCCGCCTTCTTCTTCTTCCGGAGCAGCTTCTTCAGCAGGAGCGGCGCCGTCGGCAGCCTTTTCTTCTTCAGCCTTTGCAAGCGTGATGGTGTCGTAGAGGGAGTTCAACGTACCAACCACTGCTTCCTTCGCAAAGATGCCGGTGAAGACGCCCACAGCGGCAGGCCAGTTCTGTTCCTGAACACCCATCGGAGCGAAGATCGGAACGATGTCGCGGCCGATTTCCGAAAGCACAGACTTATCGGAGTCTTCATTGCCGAACGTGCCGTCAGTACCGAGGGAGTTCAAGAAGGCGAGCACTGCAACGATCGAAACAATCACCTTACCGGCGCGGAAGAGGAAGGTCTTCACGCGGTCCCACGTACGAAGCATCACGCCCTTGAAAGTCGGGATGTGGTACGGCGGAATTTCCATCACGAAGGCGCTCGCGGCACCAGGCAGCGCAGCATGCTTGAGCAAGAAGCCCGTCAGAATGGCAGCGAGAATACCGATGATATAGAGCAGGAACACGAGGTTCTGACCATTTTCAGGCCAGAAAGCCGTGGCGAACAGAACGTAGACCGGCAGGCGAGCACCGCAGGACATGAACGGAGCCATCAGGACCGTAATAATGCGGTCGGAAGCACGATCCATCGTACGGGTAGCCATCACGGCAGGAACGCCGCAGCCGAAGCCGACGAGCAGCGGCACGAAAGCCTTGCCCGGAAGGCCGAGAGCGCGCATCAGGCGGTCCATAACGAACGCCGCGCGAGCCATGTAGCCCGAGTCCTCAAGCAGCGCGAGGAAGAGGAAGAGGAAGAAGACGACCGGAATGAAGGTCGAGACCGTCTGGAGGCCGCCGCCGATGCCGTTGGCCAGGAAGACCGTGAGCCATTCGGGGCTGCCGATGTTCGTCAGGAGTTCAGAGAACCCGTCGACCATCACGCCGCCGACCAGAATGTCGAAGAAGTCAATGAACGCGCCGCCCAAGTTCTGCGTGAACAGGAACATCACGTACATGATGAAAAGGAAGATCGGCAGGCCGAGCCAGCGGTTAAGGACAACGCGGTCGATCTTGTCGGTGAGCGTCGCGGAAGCTTCGCCGACGCGGATAATCGCTTTCTCGGCGATGTTGGCCACGAGGTTGTAGCGAGCGTTGGCGATGGCGATATCGAGGTCGCCGTCGTATTCCTTGTCGAGGTCGGCAACGATCTTTTCAACGTTGGCGGCATTGACGTTCGGAAGCTTTTCTTCAAGACCCGGAGCGCGTTCCATGAATTGGCTGGCGAACCAGGGGGCACGTTCAACGCCCTGCTTCTTGAGATCTTCAGAAACCGCAGCGATCGCCTTGGTGATCTTTTCGTCGAATTCAACGGCCATCGGCGGGATGGTCGGATGTTCGAGGAAGTTGACAAGGGTATCCTTGACGTCGTTGAGGCCGGTTTCACGGCTGGCAACGATGCCGACAACCGGGCAGCCGAGTGCTTCCTGAAGCTTTTCCAAACGGATTTCAAGACGATGCTGCTTGGCGATGTCGAGCATGTTGACCACGACGATCATCGGCACACGCATTTCGATCAGCTGGGCCGTGAGGTAGAGGTTGCGCTCGAGGTTCGAGGCATCAACAATGTTGATGACCGCTTCAGCTTCACCCGACAGGATGTAGTCACGGGCGACGCGTTCATCTTCACCGGAGGAGGCTGCCGGCGTAATCGAATAGATGCCGGGAAGGTCGACGAGCTCGATCTTTTCGTTGCGGTATTCGAAATTACCGGTCTTCTTGTCGACCGTGACGCCGGGCCAGTTGCCCACGCGTTGGCGCGAACCAGTCAGGGCATTGAAAAACGTGGTCTTGCCGCAGTTCGGATTGCCGACCACGCAGACGATATGTTGACTCATCGTTTATAACCTTTTTGTGTGTGTAGTAGACGCTTGAGGGTCAGCGCCGACTTATAGCTTTTCGACTTCCATCAGCATCGCTTCGTCGCGTCGAACGCTGATGAAGCTGCCGCGTACACGGATTTCGATTGGGTCGCCCAGAGGGGCGATGCGGACCACTTCGAAAGTGGTGCCGGGAGTTGCTCCGAGCATCACGAGACGGCGGCGGTATTCAGGATGTTCCTTACCAAAGCCGATGATCTTGCCCTTGGAGCCAACGGGCAGTTCTTTTAGAAACATTTAAGGAGCCTCTTAGTAGACATAGATTTTTTGCGCAACGGCGAAATTGACGCCGATGCGGCCGTCTCCGACGGCAACAAGCAGGGGTTCACCCTCGGAAGCCTGAAGAACACGCACAGTGCTGCCGATTCTCATGCCGAGATCGGAAAGGCGTGAAACTTCAGCCTCAGGCAGCTTCATCCGCGCGACCGTGGCCGGTTCATTAAGATCGAGCGTCGCGAGCGTGCGGATCTGTCGGGGTTCTGTCATAGGTATTTGTCCTTGTAGCCAAATGTGACAGGGGGAATAGTAACGAGAACCTTTCTTATTTTCAAATCTTTGCGCTTGGCTGTAAGCACAAACGTTGCCTATGGTCAAATCTCCGTGCATGCAAACGAAATGAAATGCGTATCACGTTTCAGTTTGCGAACAACAAAATGAAATATCCGGAAAAAACAAATTGGATAAGGCGGCCAGAAGTAGGAATGTCTGCAAAATCGATGTCGAAACAGATGTTGAAACAGATGTTGGCAGACTCACTGAGCGGCATGCGGACCAGACGGATCATCCGTTGCTGTGCGGGTTGAATTACTTGTGTTGTCAGGCGACGACATGTTTTCGCCGGAGCTGCTTTCGTGAGGCGTGTTAGGGGCGGCCTGCTGGGCGCCAAAGCAGGCAAGCACTACCTGCCCCATGTCATTGACTGATTTGGCAAATCGGTCAGCGAGTTTTTCGAGTGCTGCGGCGACATTTTTCAGTCCCGTTTTAGCTTCGTCGGGAGCCGCCAGAAAGAGTCCGGCAGCCGCAATGAGGGCCGCTGCTGCCAGTCCGAGGATAAGTGCTCCGGCAAATAGGAGCAGCGACAGTGCGGCAGCCGAGAGAAGCAGCGCAGCCAATCCCTGCGAGATCTTGAGCCAGAGCTTCATAACAGTTAGGAGATTCTTTGGAGCGTTATAAAGTCGTACGGCTCGTGAAATAGAGGCCGCTGAAGGGCTGCCGCACGTCGGGAAATAAAAAAACGGGCATCCGGGTGCGACTGCCTGCAGGCAGAGAACCCGGATGCCCGCTTTCAAAGGGCATTCTAATGCGTTCAAGAGCGATTTCGAAATTGCTCTTTTACTGAACGCCTAAATTAAAGAACGCGGCGGTGTTGATAAAGGTGAACACCGAGGAGCACCGTGAAGAGTGCACCGAAAAGCAAATGGGCTTTAGCGCCGCGGAATGCGAGACCCGCAAGGGAGAGTGCGTAGCCCGCTGCCATCAGACGATTCTGCGTAACGCGGCGGGTACGACCGCCCGCCTTAACGTCAGGGGCGACGACCGGAGCGAGAAGGTCGAGCGCCCGATGAGCCCCGCTTTTGACGAGGCTGCCGGCTTCTCGAACGAGTTTGGCGGGGTGCTCGGCAAGGCAGGCGCCTGCGCAGCAGGGGGTCTTTGCTGCTTCAGGCTGTGCATCTTGGTCTTGCGCACCTTCAAAGACTTCGGCGGCTTCTTCCGCTGCGGGTTCGTCGGGGAGGAAGAACTGAGCAGCGGCAAGCAGCGATTCCGCATTAGTCTTGGTCTCATCCCATGTGACGAGAAGACTGCCGACACGCGGATTGAGCTTCACAGAAGTGATGCCGTCGAATCCAGCAATCATCGTCGTCAGACTTTCAACCTCTTCAGGTGAAAGTCCGCGCAGAGAGGCGTGGCGGATACGGGCGCGCCCGTGACAGATGGAGCGCACGAATTCTTTGGGATCTAGCATTATTGTTCTCTTATACGTTAGGCATCAGGCCTGCGTGAAAGGCAGGTTGATCGGCTTTTCACTTTCCGGAGCGCTGTTTTCAATCTTCGATAGCGTACCATGAAGATTCGCCTGGATTTCGCTCACGGCTTCGGTAAAGCTCTTCGACTTGCCAAGCGTCGGACGCATAGCATTCAGGCAGACGCCGATGGTGGTGGCGTTATGCAAAAGCGCGCCAATTGCCGGCATGAGCATGCCCGTCAAGCCGCCTGCGAGGAAGCAGGTGTTGAGCGAAACGGAAACGGCGAAGTTTTCATGAATGCGGCCCATCGTCGCGCGGCCCAGTTCGATTGCAGTCGGAAGGTCCGCGAGATTGTTGCGCGTCAGAACCACATCGGCTACTTCCTGAGCAATATCGGTGCCGTCGCGAAGCGTTGCGCCAACATGAGCTGCTGAGAGCGCCGGGGAGTCATTAATGCCGTCGCCCACCATCAGAACCTTACGGCCCTGTGCTTTGAGTTCGAGCACATGCTTAGCTTTGTCCTGCGGGAGCACCTGAGCATGGAACCCGTCGAGGCCGAGCTTGGCGGCTACGTGAGCGGCCGTGCGAGTGTCGTCGCCCGTGAGCATCATGATCTTGGTGATGCCGCGTTCACGCAGAGCCGCAATGGCTTCTTTGGCTTCCGGACGCAGCGGATCTTCGATGCCGAGGACACCGGCAAGCTGATCACCCACAGCAAGGTAGAGGATTGATTTGCCTTCGGAAGAAAGACGTGCAATCGCATCCTTGGCCGGGGAAATATCAATGCCTTCGTCGTCCTGCACAAAGTGGCGGCTGCCGAGGAAGCACTTGCGGCCGGCTACAGAAGAACAGATGCCGTGCGCAACGATGTAGCGGACTTCGGTGTCGTGTACTTCGTTTTCGTGAATGACGCCGCGTTCTTGCGCCTGACGAACGATAGCACGCGAAACCGGGTGCGGGAAATGTTCTTCAAGGCAGGAAGCTAAGCGCAGCAGTTCTTCTTCACTCGTAACGCCGTCGACAGGGATGACGTCGGAGAGCACCGGAGTGGACTGCGTCAGTGTGCCCGTCTTATCGAAGACAACGGTGTCAACTTCGGAGAGCGCTTCCAGATAACGGCCGCCTTTCACCAGCACACCTTTTTCGGTGCCGTTTCGCATGGCAGTGAGAATGGCAAGCGGCGTTGCCAGACGCAAGGCGCACGAGTAGTCAACCATCAGTACGGAAGCCGTACGGGTGAGATCACGCGTAAAGAAGAAGACGAGACCGGCGAGCAGGAAGTTGTAGGGGACGATGGCGTCGGCGAGGCGTTCAGCTTTGCCCTGAATGCCGGCCTTGGCCGCTTCGCTGTTCTGAATGAAGCTCACAATCTGTGAAAGGCGTGAGGCGTCGCCCAATGCTGTCGGACGAATGTCGATTTCACCGTCCTCAACGACAGTGCCGGCAAAGACGCTGCCGCCCACGGTACGGTGTACGGGAAGAGGTTCACCCGTCATCGTCGCCTGATTGACTGCCGCATCACCGGAAACAACCACGCCGTCAACAGGGATCACCGAGCCCGAGCGCACGACGACCAGATCTTCCTTCGAAAGGTCTTTGAGCTGCTTTTGCGCAAGTTGGCCGTCAGGAAGGCGAACCCAGACCTGATCAACCTTAATAGCCAGCTGATCGGCAAGCGACGCCAGTGACTTCTTGCGGGTATAGCGTTCGAGCATATCGCCCAAGCCGAGAAGCAGCGTGAGCAGACCCACGGTTCCGAAATCAAGACGCAGGAGCGACACAAAGATCGCTGAGGCATCGAGTACCGAAACGTTGAGTTTCCCGCGGAAGGCATTTTTCACGCCTTCAATGAGGTAGGGAATGGAATCGAGCACTGCGTTGCCGATATTCACGACCATCGGCAGGAAGGGACGCAGGAAGATGTAGCGTGCGAGGCTCGAGAAGTCGAGTTCAGCATCATCTTCGATCGGCGCCGGTGCCTCTCCCGTACGGCGGGTGAGTGCGGCTTTGCCCATTGCCTGACCAACCTGCGCGGCTTTGGCGGCAGTGCGGCCGATCATAAAGAGTCCCGGGAAAATCTTCCCGAGAAGGTCCCGCAACCGTGAGAAGACATTGAGCAGCGGCATTGTTGTGAAGCCGCGCTCAATTTCATAAATGGTGCGCGGTACGATGCCCGGCGGCAGATCTTCCCGGCGCAGCGGCTGAAGCGCCATTTCACCGCACCGTTTTGCGGCTTCAAGATCTTCAGCTGCAATGACTGCACGGTCAGGGCGCAGAATCGGCGGATTGACTGCAAGGCTTTCAAAATAGGCGAGGGTTCGAGCCTTGGCAGCGGCGTCGGCGACGGTCAGCGTTACGCTGCCGATACGCGGATTGACGACAAGACCGGTAACGCCCGGAATGGCAGCCACTTCATTGGCAATGATGACCGCACTTGCGTGCGAGAGCGTGTCGTCTGTCTTCCAGCGTTCACGGTTGCCGACGGCATGCTTCAAATAGAAATGCATGAGGAAAGCCTCTCTTCTCTTATTCCTTTTTGTCGAGTCTTCGACGTTTCCCAAAAGGCCGAGACCCGTACGGCGTGCGCCGCAAAATGATGGCCCGGAGTTTCCCTCCGGGCCGCTTCGGAATGTTTGCTTCCGCGCCGCCGCACTTATTTATAGCCCGATCAGGCCAAAGTGGAGTGCGGCCGCAGAGAAAATCAGCAGTCGGCGGCAGCCGGAACAGCTTCCTTCTTTTCCTGAGCTTCTTTCTTTTCCTGCTGCTTCACCTGAGCTTCGGCAACCACGTCGGCGAGGTCTTCTTTGACGCCGTCTACGGCAGCAAGCGCCTTGTCGCGAAGGTCAATGCCGGAGGCGAGAAGATCTGTGGCGAGCGGCTTAATGTTGAGCTTGCCGCGAGAAACGAGCGCCATACCGAGAGCACCGACAGCGATGCCGCCAACAAAGAAAAGACCGTATTTAGTAGCCTGATTGAGTGCCATTTTTTGTTCCTCTTTTATTCAATTTGAGTTTTTTTGTTTAGATCCTGAGGGATCTTATTGGATTCCTCTGACCATGCGTCGAAAGGCTCAATCCTTTCGCCGGAAGTCTTTGTGCCGCGCCCCTTGATGCTTCAAGAGTCCGGGTGCTCGGAGCGCTACTGTTTCAACGTTTCCGTGTACTCGTGTTCCGGCGACGCTTGAATATTACACCTTCAAAATGCTTTTGAATTTCTTAGATATTCATTATTAAAAATAATTCGCAATTCGGGTTGTCCCCTAAGTGAACTGTCGTGGGATGAGATGCAAATCAATCGTATTGCATGCGCGGACGCTTCAGAATATGTTTAGAAAAATCAATGCATATCGGAGAATTCGGGATGGGAGTTTTAAAGCGAATCATTTGCATGTGAAAGTAGTCGATAATAGTAAAAAATTGTTAATAAAGTGGCTGAGGCATCAGCAGGGATGTTGCTGCTCTGTGGATTTTTTGAATACAGCTGTAGGCAGAGCAGTTTGAAGCTTTAAATGAGAACTATTGTCTAAAATTAAAAAAATCAGCATAAGCTTCAGGAACCGAAGTGTTCCATGCAGATTTTTTGGGAAAAGAACTATGCAGCTTGCAGCATTGATTGCGGCTTGGCCGATGAAGATCTTGTCGCGAGAATATGTCTTTGCTGCTTGGACAGCTGCGGCGGTTTTGATTCTGTCAGGCTGCAGCGAATCACAAACAACGTCTGCAGCCAATAACGAGCGTCAGGCACCGATAACGGTGTCAGTGATCCTTGAGCCGGCCTATCAGCCTCAGCTTATTCAGGCAGCGGGCTCCGTGGCGGCATCTGCGCGCATTGAAGCGGCCAGCCGCCTTGCTGCTTATATTGAAGAAATTCTGGTAAAAGAAGGGGATTTACTCCAAAAAGGCGACGTGCTTTTTAAGCTTGACTCCAAAGATGTGCTTGCTGCGATTCACGCCGCAGACGGCAAGTTAAAGGCGGCCCAAGCAGCCCTAAAGGATGCGGAGCTTGACCGTGAGAAGATAGATGCGCTTTATCGTGAGGGACTGGTGTCTAACAACGATTGGCGCAAAGCAACACTTAAGCGTGATGGGGCACGGGCAGATTTAGCGCAGGCCCAAGGATTTGCCAGCGCTGCGCATGGAGAGCTTGAATACATTATTGGGAAGTCGCCCCGTGAGGGCCGTGTTGTGCGGGTGCTGCGCCGTGCCGGCGACATGGCTGTTCCCGGGCTGCCGATAGTGGTGCTCGATTCCGAGGAGGCTCCTAAATTTGAGTTTCGCGTACCCCAGAGTGCCGCTCAATATGCAAAACCGGGTGTGATCGGCCGAGTGAAGCTCGACGGCATTAATGAGCCCCTTGAAGTCGTCATTGAGAACGCTTCGGCTTCAGCGGATCCGCTGGCGCGAACCTATTTTGTTCGAGCCGGCTTTAAGGCGCTTGCATCCCGCGAAGCAGCTTCCGTTCGGCCAGGCATGTTCGGCCGTATTGAGATCACTGCCGGTAAGGCGTCAAGACGTTTTGTACCTGAATCGGCGCTTACGCGGCTGGGCGGATTGGAGGGTGCATTTGTTTTGCAAACTTGTCGCCATGCGGACGCAGGCCAAAATCAATGCGCCTATTTTCATTGGCTGCGTCTCGGCACTCGTGAAAACGGTCTTGCAGAAGTACTTGCAGGTTTGGAAGACCTTGGTAATTCACCCGTTCGCTTTGTTGATCGACCGAAACATCAGCTCACTGACGGCGATCGTGTGACAGAGGCGGATTCAAGAGCACAAACTGGAGATCAGCAATGAATCCGCGGCACACGCTGACTGGGCAATTGGCGGGCGGGTTTATTGAGAGCAAGCTCACGCTTGTTCTGATGATTGCGGCTTTGATTTTTGGTATTTGGGCGGTTCTTTCGACGCCGCGCGAGGAAAATCCGCAGATTTCCATGCCTGCGGCGGCAGTGCAGGCTGTGTTGCCAGGCGCAGAGCCCGACGAGATGGAGGCTAAGGTCATCAGGCCTTTGGAAGCCATCATCAACCAGATTCCCGGCGTTGACCACTATTGGTCAACCGCTGTGGATTCCGCTGCTGTCGTGGTGGTGCAGTTCAAAGTCGGAGAGAACAAAGAAGAGTCTCTGGTCAAGCTTGCCGACCGTATCGTCGGCGGGCGTGCCGAACTGCCGGCCGATATGCTTGGGCCGTGGGTGAAGAGCGCCGATGTCGATGATGTACCCATTTTGGCAGTTTCTCTCGTTTCAGAAAAATACGGCGATGAAGGGCTGAGGCGGATTGCCTGGGATGTTCTCGATCGACTGATGGGACTCGAAGACATCTCTACCGTTGACGTTATCGGCGGACGTGATCGCGAACTGATTGTTGAAATCGATCCGGCAAGGCTCGAGAGTTTTGGTCTTTCGTTTGCGAGCGTGACCGCTGCCGTGCGCGCTGCAGGCTCTGCCGGACCTTTAGGAACAACGGTGACAAAGGGCACTGAAGCCCGGGTGCGCCTGGCCAATGCGATCAAGTCTGCTGCTGATCTCAAGCGCTTGGTGGTTGGTTTTTCACCGGCAGGAAATCCGGTGCATCTGGAAGATGTGGCAAAAATCCGCGACGGCGCTACTCAGCAGGCGGCTGCCTCCAGTCGTTTCGGCTGGGGACGAGCTTCATCGCAGTATGAATCTGCTGCCGGCGGCATTGTCGAGCATCCAAGCGTTTCGCTTGCCATTGCCAAACGCAAAAATGCCAACGCTGTTGTTGTGGCCGACGAGGCGATCGCCCGTATTGAGCGAATGAAGGGCACCGTCATTCCGGCCGATGTTGATGTTGTCGTCACACGCGACGACGGTGCGAAGGCCAACGATGCCGTCAATACTTTGATTGAGCATCTGGCAATTGCTGTTATCGCCGTAGTGACGGTGACGCTTGTCTTTCTGGGATGGCGGGCTGCAGTCATCGTCGCCGTCACGGTACCGCTCATTCTGGCTATTACTTTAGGTGTTGTGGGCCTTTCGGGCTTCACGATCAATCGCCTGACGCTTTATGCACTCATCATTGCGCTCGGCCTTTTGGTTGACGATTCTATCGTGGTGATTGAGAACATTGTGCGTCATTACGGGCTCTCAAAATTGTCGGGACGGCAGGACCGTTCAAACCGAGCCATTGAAGCAGCGGGTGAAATCGGCAGTGCAACGCTGTTGGCCACGATCACCGTGATGGTGGTTTTTGCTTCGTTGATTCCGGCTTTGACGGGCATGCCTAAACAGTATTTTTACCCGGTGGGTTTCACTGTGCCGGTGGCTCTGGCGGCAAGCTTTCTGATCGCTTATACCGTCGCTCCCTGGGCGGCAAGACGGTGGATCCCGCAGCCGCCGATTGACAGCTCATCGGCCGGCGGCCGAACGCTTCCCGGAGGTCGTTTCGGCAAGCTTTACAGCATACCGGCACGCTTGTTGATCGGTCATCCCAGACGAGAAATTGTCTTTGTGTGTGCAACTGCTTTTCTCTGTATAGCAGTTTTCATCATGCCTTTCGGGCAATGTCTCATTCCCGGCGGATTGAACAGCCCAACGCCCGCATGGGGCGTCGAGATGGGATTCCTGCCCAAGGACAATAAAAACACTTTCAACGTCACCATTGAGCTGCCCGTGGGCACCCCTGTGGAGGCGCTGGATCGTGCTGTCCGCGATACGGCGGCTGAAGTCGCCAAAATTCCCGAAGTTGTCAATTGGCAAAGCTGGGCCGGACTGTCGGGAGTTGCAGATTTCAATTCCATGATGCGTATGACGCCTGCCAAGGGCAGTGAAATCGGCGCCGTACGAGTCAATCTCACGGATAAAAATTCCGGTCGGCGTTCGTCCATCGAGATTGCACGAGAACTGCGGACTGCACTCCGAAGCGTGTCCGATGCTTATCCAGGCAGCACGGTTCAGGTGGTGGAAGATCCGCCGGGACCGCCGCTTCGCGGAACCATCTACGCAGAAATATATGCCAATGACCCGGAGGAACTTCGTTGGCTAGCTGACCGTACCCAGAAAGAGTTTCGGAAAACTTATGATGTGGTAGAGGTTACTAATACTCAGAAAGCGGATCAGACCGAATGGCGGCTCAGCATTGATCGGGAGAAGGCGGCTGCCGCCGGCGTGCTCCCGGCTGCCGCCGCATTTGAATTGAAAAATCTTGCGTCGGGCAGCATCATCGGCTGGGCGCATGCGGACGGTGAACGTTCGCCGCAGCCCATTCGTCTTGAAATTCCGTACGCTGAGGAGTTCGATCCGACTTTGCTCTCGGGCATCACCATTGCCGGCGCTGCTGGTGTGCGTGTGCCGCTCTCGTCCATCATCAAGGTCGAAAAAACGACAGCCGCAAGACGCATTGAAAAGAAGGACGGCGTTCGTATGGCGGCGGTGGGCGGCGAAATGGGCTCGACGACACCGACCTATGCCGTGCTGGATCTGAATAATCGTTTAAGGGGCATGGCGCTGCCCGAAGGCGGCAAACTTGCTACCGGCAATCTGACCTGGAGCGATGAACGCCCCGATCTAACCCAGTCGCCGGCCGTTCTCCTGTGGCAAGGCGAAATGCGCATGATGCTCGACAGCTACCGTGATCTCGCTGTGTCACTCTGTCTGTCGCTGGGCTCTATTTTTCTCATTTTTGTCGCGTACTACCGCTCTTTTGCGCTCGCTTTGATTGCGCTCTCGGCTGTCCCGCTCTGCTTTATTGGACTGATCCCGGGCCATTGGCTCTTCGGCACACAGTTCTCTGCGTCCTCTTTGGTCGGCGTGACGGCTTTGGCTGGCGTTGTGGTAAGAAGTTCGCTCCTCATCATTGATTTTGTGCTTGATTACTTGAAGGCTGGACTGCCGCTCAAGGATGCGCTCATTGATGCCGGAGCTGTTCGTCTGCGTCCCATTTTGCTCACCACTTTGGCGATTATTTTGGGAAGCGTGATTTTGATTCCCGACCCCGTATTCGGCGGTTTGGCCATCACTTTCATATTTGGTACGACCGCGTCGACGCTTTTTACAATTTTTTTAATTCCAATTCTGCTGAACGTTTATTTCACGAGGCATCCATACCCCACCTCTGAAGAAGGAGCTGGAATGACTGCTGAGGCGAACTAAATAAGAATACACACTTCAAGACTGGGTTGAAGCTGACTTTATTCAGCGCTAAAATCGCGAACCTTTTTTGTTGAGGCTTCTGACGAATCCGTTGTCAGTGCGCAGATTTGAGCTTTGCTATGTTCGAGCAGTTCGGCATCATTAATCCGTGGATCTACATCGCCGGCGCTTTCATGATCGTGATCGCGCCGGGTCCTAATTCACTCTATGTTTTGAAGACGAGTGTTTTGGATGGCCGGCGTGCCGGCTGCGCGGGTCTTCTTGCCGTACTGATTGGCGATGCGGTTCTGATCTTCCTCGCCTATCTGGGCGTAGCGGCAATGATTAAGAGCCATCCGCTCGCGTTCTCAATGGTGAAAATCGGCGGGGGCATTTACCTTGCGTGGATTGGGGCAAAGGTGATTTGGAACACCTTCTTCGTCAAGCGAGCAAAGCCCGCAGGAACTGCTGCCGAGCTCAGTGTCTCCGAACAGACGAAACCGGCCAAGGGTGCAGCACTGCGTGCTTTCCGCACAGCGCTCGGCTTGTCACTTACCAACCCCAAGTCGATTCTTTTTTACGTTTCCTTTTTCGTTCAATTCATCGACAGTTCATATGCTCATCCGGGGATTTCATACTTTATTCTCGCGATGATTCTTGAGAGCTTCAGTGTGATGTGGTTTGCGGTGCTCATTACGCTGGGAGCAGCGCTGCTTCGCAGCCTCGCACGTGTACCGAGCCTGAGAAAGCTCGGCAATACGGCACTGGGAAGTCTGTTCCTCTTTTTTGCGTCAAAGCTCGTTCTGGACGCTTGAATACTCCAAAAGCTTCGACGGAAGCGGGTACATTACGGGCATTAGTGCGAACGTTTGCGTGTTGACAATTGGTCAACCCAAAATGCTTGCGGATCGATTCAAGGGGATAAGACATAGCGCCGAGGCGAGGCGGATATAAGGAGCGCTAGGCTTTAATCGGCTCCTGTTTCTATAACAAACGCTCCTTATGCAGTTCGGTACGTCTCAGGAGCTGTAGTCAAAACTGCAGCAAATCTCGCCGTATGGACGGTTGAACGGCCGTGCGGTCAGTTTTCCTTGAAGGAATCCGCACGCCATGCGCAAAAGTCTTCTCTCAGCCGTCTGCGCCGTTTCCCTCGCTGCCGCTGCCACACTTCCTTCCGGCAGTCAAGCCCGCGGCATTACGGTGGCGGTTGGTTCGTCATTCACGACGCTAGATCCTTATCAAGCGACCGACCTGTTGTCGCGCACTGTCGCAAAGTCGTTCTACGAAGGGCTTTATAGTTTCGACAAAAATCTCAAACCAGTTCCTCAGCTTGCCGAATCGTATGAAGTGAGCGAGGATGGGCTGGTTTATACTTTCAAACTTCGTGACGGCGTGAAGTTTCATGACGGTACGGACTTTACGGCGGAAGCGGTGAAGCTCAATTTCGAGCGAGTGCTCAATCCGGACAATCACCTTTCACGCCGATCGTTCTTTAATTTCATCGGACGGATCGAAGTTGTTGATCGTCTTCATGTGAAGTTTGTCCTCAGCCGCCGTACGCCCGGATTTTTGCAGCGTTTGGCCAACGGCTCCGGACAGATGATTTGCCCGAACACAATCAAAACCATGGATGGCCGCGGGATCGCTTTTAATCCCTGCGGCACCGGGCCTTATCTTCTCAAGGATTACAACCCGAGTGAGCGCTTGGTGGTGGTCAAGAATCCGAATTATCGAGTAAAAGGGCTCCCTAAACTGGATTCCATCACTTGGCTCCCTGTCGCTGAAAACGCTTCCCGCGCTGCGATGCTGCGCACAAAGGAGGCGGCTTTCATTCAGCCGATGCCTGTCGAACAGGTCAAAGACATTGAGAATGATCCCGAGCTCAAGCTCAATGTGGTCCCGTCGATCATGATGAGGTATCTCTCAATCAATAATGCTCATAAGCCCTTTGACGATGTGCGTGTGCGAAAGGCCATCAGTCTGGCCATCAATCGCGAAGCACTCTGCAAAGTGGCCTTCTCAGGCTATGCTCGGCCGGCTACGGGGGTTCTGCCTCTCCCCATTCCGTCTGCGGTTGACCTCGGCGTGCCGAAATATGATCCGCAGGAAGCTAAGCGTCTCTTGGCTGAGGCGGGGTTCCCCAACGGCTTCTCGACGAAGCTTTGGTCGGGCTACAACAACTCCACCTCCAGCAAGGTGATCCAGTTCATCCAGCAGCAGCTCGCACAGGTCGGCATCAAGACGGAAACCCGTATTCTCGAGGCAGGGCAGCGTGTGTCGCTGGTAGAGGCGAACAAGGTGCCGTCGGAGTCGCCTAATCGTCTCTATTACATTGGCTGGTCGAACTCTACGGTAGAACCGGATTGGGGGATGCGTCCGATTTTTGACTCTCGCGAAATGCCGCCCAAGCTTTCCAACGAGGGCTACTACAACAATCCTAAGGTCGATGAACTTTTCGACAAGGCTGTCAACGAGCCCGATCAGAAGAAGCGTGACGCTATTTACCGTGAAGTTCAGGAAATCTTGTGGGATGAGGTGCCTGTAGCGTTCTTGGTTTTCGAAGACAGCACAACGGCCTCCAATGTGCACCTGAAAAATTTCAATGCGCTGCCCGATACAGGGATGGAGTTTTACGAAGCGGAATGGGTGGAATAAAGCTTTTTAAAACGTACAAATGAAAACAATCATTTAAGTTTTTCCACACGCGCCGCAGCGGGTTATATCGCTGCGGCGCTTTTTCATTGCGTGATTGATATTGGGATTCGTTCGCATGTCCACTTTACTGATTTCAGGAGTATTCTGAAATCAAGCTCAAAGGTGATCATGAGTATCGCCGAGCTTTTAGGAGGATTCATTATGGTCAATATTTCACGCCGCAACGTATTGATTAGCACGGCTTTTGCCGGAATGACAGGATTGTCCGGCACCGCTTCCGCAGCGGCTGCTCCGTGCAGTGCTGCGATGCCGAAGAAATGGAATTACGAAGCCGACGTTGTAATCATCGGGGCGGGGGCTGTAGGACTTCCCGCTGCAATCGGCGCACGTGATGCAGGCCTTTCGGTGCTCGTTGTTGACGCTAATTACGATATCGGCGGTCATGCCATTACGTCTGGCGGCAATGTGCCGTTGGGCGGAGGCACTTCTTTCCAGAAAAAGTACGGTATTAAAGATTCGCCGGAATTGGTTTTTAAGGATTTGACAGACTGGTCGATCGTTGAGTCGGGCGGCATGCCGGACTATCGCTACAACGACCGTGCTGTGCAGCACGCGCTCGCTTTTAATATGGCCCCGGCGTTCGAATTCCTGCTTGCCAACGGCGTGCCTTTTGTGGATCAAGCGCCCGACAACAGCGGTGCACATGCCGTTGGGCTCAGCGCTCGGCGCGAGCACCATACGCTCTGGTTCAAAGGTCAGTCCGCGGAAAGCCCTGCCGGCGCCGGCGGAACACTCCTTATGCGCAGTCTTGAGGCTTCGGCAAGAAAGAAGGGAGTTCAGTTTCTGCTCAACTATCACATGGATGAACTCTACAGAGAGGCTGAGGGGGACCGCCGAGTGGTTGGACTGAAGGCGCATTATTCACCTAAAGTCAATCCGGAAACCGGAAAGCCGCTCTCGAGCTTTAAGAGTGAAGGGAATATTTCGGAAACCTCTGAAACTATCGTCGTTCACGCTAAGAAAGCGCTTGTCATCGCGACGGGCGGCAATGCCGGCAACGTCGAGTTCCGGCGTATTTTTGATCCGCGTCTGACGGCCGAATATGCCAATGCCGCGGAAGAATATTCGCCGCAGGATGCTTCGGGCGAATTGGCGGCAATGGCCATCGGCGCATCGCTTTGGGGAACTGCAAATCAGGCGATGGATCGCAACGGCTCACTCAGAAAACGCCCGCTGGTGGGTGTCCGCACCAACTATATTCGCTGGACCCCAAAGTCTCCGCTCTATCCGCTTATTAAGCACTCAGGGCTCAACATTCGTGACTGGCAGGATGCGATTATTGTCAACCAGGTCGGCAAGCGCTTTTACAACGAACTCGAGAGCGGCTATCCGAATGGTTCCCATGAAGGCTTCTTTAAGGACGGGAAACCGTATGTGCACGGCGATTGGCGCAACACCACGCGTAAACCATTCCGTCCGCGCAACTACATTGATGCTGCGCTAGCCCTCAATGAGGGTTCCGCTGAACCCGATTTCTCCGCGGGTCCGCAGTGGGCGATCTTCGACGCAAAAGCGCTTGAACGCGAAAACATTACGCTGACGCCGGGAATCTGTGATCCGGAACTTTTCTTTGAAGCGGATACGCTTGAAGCCTTGGCCGCCAAGATCAATACGTCGCCTTGGCAGAAGTGGAAGATGGACGGCAAGGTGCTTGCCGAAAGTGTTGCTCGCTACAACACCTTTGTGAAGGCAGGCAAAGACGAGGATTTCGATAAGCCCGCGCCGCAGTATGCAATTGAAACGGGGCCCTTCTATGCAGCTTGGGCTACTTTCGCCGTCCATGATTCTTACGCGGGTCTGCGCATCGATAAGGACTGCCGTGTGGTTGACCTCTCTGGGAAGCCCATTGCGGGTCTCTGGTGCGGCGGCGAATCCGCCGGCGGTTCTTCGCAGCACGGCCTCGGGCGCTGCATCACGCAGGGATACATCATCGGTCAGCGTGTGGCAGCCTTGAAATAAGCCTTAATCCACGTTGCGTTTGACTGTTCATTAAGGAGCAGTTGAATAAGCAATAAACGGGCAGCCGCAAGGCTGCCCGTTTTAATGGGCGGCGTGAGAAGAATCAGCCGAGCAGGGCGCAGCGGCGAGCTGCGGCGGCTTCAATACGCTGGAGTGCCGTTTCGAGCGTGCTTCTCGGACAGGCGGTATTCAGACGCATGTGCTGTTCACCGCCCGGACCGAAGCTTTCGCCGGGGTTGAGCGCGACTTTGGCTTCCTTGACGAAAAATTCACTGAGTTCAGTCTGGGTTTTAAAACCAAGTGCGCTGCAGTCAAGCCACATGAGATAGGTGGCATCAGGCAGGTAGGTCTTAATGGAAGGAATACGGGTGCGGAAGAATTCGACAGCAAATTCGAGATTCTTTTTCACATAGGCAGCGACTTGTTCACCGTAATCGTCGCATTCAGTCCAGGCGGCGGCAAAGGCGGTTTGACTGAAGATGGAACGATCGGGCTGGCTCGCAGTGAGTTCAGCCTTGAGCTTGGCATTGAGTTCCGGGTTCTTGGATCCCAAAGACGCAGCGCGCAGACCTGCAGTATTGAAGGTTTTGGAAGGACTTGAACCCCAGACGGAGATGCGTGCGGCAGTCTCCGACAGCCCCGGCAGGAAAGCGTGTTCGCCCTTAAAAACAAAACCGGAATGGACTTCGTCGGAGAGGATCACAACGTCATGGGCAGCACAGATTTCAACGAAACGGTTCAGTTCATCCGCTGAAAATACACGGCCGGTAGGGTTGTGCGGACTGCAGAGCAGGAAGAGGGAACAGTCAGGATCAGCGGCGCGACGCTCAAAGTCTTCAAAATCCACTTCATAACGGCCGTTGACGAATTTGAGCGGATTCATTGAGCACACGCGTCCGTTGGCTTTGGTGAGCTCTGTGAAGGGCGGGTAGATGGGGGTCTGCATGAGTACCTTGCCGCCCGGCTGAGTAAAGGCGCGGATGGCAATGGCAAGGCCAAAACTCATGGAGGGGCAATAGTGGATTTCGGATTCACTGAAGGTGAAGTTGTACTTGCGCTGGCACCAGGAAACAGCGGCACGTTCGAGAACACCAGAGTGGCCATTGGGATAGCCAAAAACCTTCGTGTCGACAATTTTCTGTACGGCAGCGACAACAGGTTCAGGTGACTGGAAGTCAGAGTCTGCCACCCAAAGCGGAAGAACATCTTTTGGATAAGCCGTCCATTTGACGCTGTCAATCTGGGTGCGGTCGATAATACAGTCGAAATTGTATTGCATATTATATTTTGCTGATGAAGGTTGAATGCATGGGCGTCAAAGCCGCAAAACATATTGGCAGAGGTTAGCGCAGCTATTCGCTGAGCGCCTTATGTAATTGCCTTATATGCAAAAAGAAACCCGCATGCGGGCTGGCGTCCATGCATGCGGGTCGGCGGGTGAAGCAAGCTGAATATTTCAGGCGTTTTGACCGAAATGCTCGGTGAGGTAGGCTTCCCAGCGCTTGAAATCAGCTTCAATGGTCGGGTGTTTAAAAACGTCATTCACCATGAAGCTCGGATAGGCTTTGAGGCCGAGGAACTGCATGGTTTTGTGGAAAGGCATGAAGAGCCCGTCAAGCCCCTTGCCTTCGAAGAACTGCTGGGGATCAGTGAAGGCTTCCAACGGTGCATTCCAGGTGGTGGAAAGCACATAACGTTTATTGGTAAGGAAGCCGCCCGAACCGTATTTCTTCTCCGGATCGCTGCGCGTACGGCCGTCTCCGCCGCAAAGTTCCGGTGAGACAAAGACATCGTCTTCATACTTGATGAGCTGCCAGGGCGTGGTCATCCACCAGCCCGGCGTTTGGAAGATCAAAACATCAGCTTCCAGAATCTTCTTGACTTCGTCGGCAACGACATAAGGTTCGTTGAGATCGGTGACAACAACGCAGTGGCCGTGATGCTTGAGCGTACGCTCGGCAAGCTCAACCATTGCGGCCGAAAGCGTGCCGCCCTGACCATTGATGCGGCAGCCGGCATTAACGATGAGAAAATTCATGATGAGGCTCCATCAGCGAAATTCATTCGATGTCGAAAAGTATAGGAGCTGGGCTCTTGTATGCAGCGTGCTCTTGTGTCACCTTTTGTTGCCGGGCAGTTGAGCGAGTACTACAGCTGCGGCCATCAGCACGCAGCCCAGACCTTCCCGCATAGAGAGGACTTCATTGAGGATGAGCCAGCCGGAAATGACTGAGAAAACACTTTCCAGACTCAGAATCAGGCTCGACGTGGTGTCGTTCATGCCGCGCTGACCAACGATCTGCAGCGTATAGGCGATGCCGTTGCTCATGATGCCGGCCCAAAGCATGGCGGGAAGTGCAGTCTGCCAGCCGATCCAAGTGGGTGACTCCAGTGCCAGCATGGCGAAGAAAGCGAGGATCGAACCGCAGAAAAACTGCATCATTGAGAGTTCGACTGCGTCGACAAGCAAAACGTATCGTCCAATGACGAGAATGTGGAGCGAAAAGACCACCGCACAGGCAAGTACAAAGAGGTCTCCCGCTGCAATCGTGAAGCCTTCCGGCGGAATGCAGAGAAACCACAAGCCGACCAGTGAAAGCGCGACAGCAGCCCAAAGGAGCGGACTGCCGCGGCGCCCAAGGAAGAGACTGATGATGGGGACGAAGACGATATAAAGCGCTGTGATGAAGCCAGACTTGCCTACTTCCGTATCGTGCACAAAGCCAAACTGCTGCAGCGATTCCCCGCCGAAGAGACAGAGCCCGCAGAGAATCCCGCCCATTAACAGCGTACGGCGGTATTGCGGAGCCGAGCGCCTTGCGGCTTCAGCAGGCTTTTCTGCCGCCAAGCGTTTCCGCCGCAGCAGCACTATCGGGAGCAGAAAGAACGCCCCGAGGAGCATGCGGGTTGTAGTGAAGGTGAAGGGTCCGACGGAATCCATGCCAAGGGACTGAGCAACAAAGGTTGCCCCCCAAATCATGGCCGTAAGAAGCAGAATCGCCGACTGGCGAAGCTGGAAAAGCGTATCAGAACTCGATGACGACACGGAAGCGTCCTATAAATGGCAGTCCGACAGGGAAAATGCCATTGTTTCGTTGAAAGCTAAAAAAGTCTTTAAGTTTATTCCTAATGGACGCAGGCTCGACAGAAAAGACAAATTTATCGTACAGCTGTATGCCGCTGTTGATATTGTGAAACACAGTTTTAACACCGCATCGTGAAATAGGTCCAAGAGTGGCAAAACCACGTCTGCGACGCTAAAATGCGAACTCTCTCCCACAGGGGAGTAGCCAGGGAGTCCGGCAGTCGTCCGGTCTCCGCCCGTCGTCAACATACTTGAGGAGCTTTTCCCCGCTTCTCATGGCGGCGGGGTGCATGAACGACCGTTTGAGCCAGTTTTGACCGCTTCCTCCAAGAAATAATTGCGGCAAACGTCAAGCGGGCCGTTGAGCATCGGCAAGACCTGCGGCGCGACCTTCTGCATGAGTCTGTGTTGTGACGGCGTGCGGCAGGAAGGTACGCGCCGAGCAGGTTTTTCCGACCGCCGCGACGCCGTTCAGACCCCCCTCATGTTTGAAATTTTTCAGACCACGCTCCTTTCCACGGGCGTCGTTGCCGCTGCAGAGATCGGCGACAAGACGATGCTGCTTGCCGTTTTTCTGGCTGCGCGCTTCCGCAAACCCTGGACAATCATCCTTGGGATTTTTGTTGCCACCTTCCTAAACCATGTGATTGCCGGCGCTTTGGGTGCTACGCTCGCGAACTTTATCAGTGCAGACTTGCTGCGCTGGATTCTGATTGTTTCCTTCATTGCCATGGGCATCTGGATTCTTATTCCGGACAAGATCGATGAAGGCGGCAATGATGATCGCTTGCGGCGATTCGGTGTTTTCGGCACGACGGTGATACTCTTTTTCATCGCTGAAGTCGGCGACAAAACGCAGGTAGCCACCGTTGCGCTTGCTGCGCGTTATCCGGCAGAAGCTTTCTGGGTGGTCTGCGGCACGACGCTCGGCCTCATGATTGCCGATGCCCCGGCAGTTTTCATCGGCAACAAACTCGCCGAAAAGATTTCGATGAAGCTGATGCGCCAGATTGCGGCTGCAGTCTTTTTCATCCTTGCTGTTGTTGCATATTTGGAAGCCTAAGCAGTCCGATCACTGAAGTGACGGGGTTTTGACTCTGTCAGGCTGTCGCTTTGCCGCTCCGCCTTGGACTGCTCCAAGGCAGGGCGGCGGCCGTTGCTGCTATACGTCATTTTCTGATGCAGCCAGTCTGCGGTCAGATCCGGCTCCGAAAACGCCGGAGCCCGCACTCCTTAGTCCCATTTCGGACTTCTCGCGGCTCTTTTGTGATGCCGATAGCAGAGCGGCGGGCAGTGTTCCATCCAGCGCCCCTTTGTCCACGCTCGATTCGGTCGTTTTGGAATAGAGCTGCAAAGCGAAAGGTTTGGCTCCTCGATCCGCCTTGGAGAGCCAATATTTCTGCAAACATGATGGGACGATTGCCGCTACCATATCGCCCTATTCATCGAGCGCTCCTTTCTGAAGATTGAATAGGGGGCGGCGCACGCAAAGAACGTTCAAACGTCCATACAAAAGGGAGCATTCAGACATGGCCTTTAGAAAGATCATCAAGACCGGCGATCCCGATGACATCCGGACCGGCTTCGCCGGTGCTGTTTGGGACATTGTCAAAATGTCGTCGCTCATCGGCGCTTTTGTCGCTTTTTTCAGCGGTATGGTGCTCAAAGGCAAACTTCTCATGCTTGCTGCGGAGAGCTGGACTTCGATTTCGCTGGTGCTTTTGGTGCTTTTCCTTGCGCTCTTTTTGAGTCTGGGGGCAGTTCTGCTGCAGCTGCCCGGCTTGATTCATCGAAAGCGTGAGCATCAGGAGGCGCAGAGCCTTTCAGATACCCGCCTTGTTCTCTGGGTATTTTCAACTTTTGCCGTGTCGTGGTTCTCCACCTTTTTCTTTTCCGTGACCTCCGACATCACCGCCGAGGCGCTGCGCGGCTTTGGAATGGGTGAATATCTCTATGACTTTCCGGCCGCTCTCATTTTCTTTTATGTGGCAGGACCGGCCATTGTCGTCAATGTTGCGTTTGGCAGCTGGGTTCGAGGGAATATTCGCCGTCTGCTGTCGGAAGTTTGACGGTGTGTTGACACTGAACTGAAAATCTCTGCGCAAAGCCGCCGTATGCTTCATGGACACGGCGGCTTTCGCGTTTAACCTTCTGCGGCTTTAGTGATCTCGCGGAGGTCTTGGTCAAGCGGCAGTGCATCATAAATGCGCCCGGCTTCACCGGTGGGAAAAGTTAATTCCAGACCGTCGGCCGCCATCCATTGCGCTTCGATGCCGGCATCCGCAGTGATATTGAGGAGGTGTCCGCCGAAGCGTTTTCCCGAATCGTTGGGAGCGGTTAACACGTGCAGGTGCCAGCCGGGCATGTTGATGCTTTCGAGATAGCCGGGAAAGCGAAATCCAATGATCTCTGCCTGAATGTTTCGCTCGGCGGTGATTTTCTGTGAAAAGAGCATGTCCTTCATCGGCTTCCACGGTTTCGGTGCCGGCGCAAAACTGCGGAAGGTCACATCGGCGTGAAAAACTTGCAGCCGCACAGCAAGCACACGATTTTCTGCGCCTTTTGCAGCTTCGTCCAAAACCGTTCGAAGATTATCCAAACTGCCGACAGCGGGCAGTTTGACGGCAGAGGCGGTAGGCTGCCAGTCAATGACGCAGGCAAAGGGCGTTTTTTCGATGTCGGCTGCCGGCACGGCTTCGCCCGTATGCGTGCCGTTCCAGACGACGCCGTCGAGCATAATGAGCTCACCGCCGAGTCCTTCAAAAGTGCCGATGCCGAGTGTGCCGTGCCGCTTGAGCTCACCGATGGAGAGCGAGGGTTCAAAGTCGCCGAGAAGCAGTGCAGAAAGTGTCGAAAGCTGGTAGAGATTGGGCATGAAAGTGCTTCGATTCTGATGAAGGTAATGAAAGCATAGTTCTCTGCCAAGACCGCACGAGCGGCCAAGCGCAGTGCTTAAACAATTTCACCGCCCAAAAAAACGGCTCCTGTAAAAATAGAGGAGCCGCTCGCAGCTGCAAATTGCAGCAGAAATCAAACCTTATGCCGGATCTTTGGCTTCCGCCAAGGCCGCTTGACGGGCGATTTCTTCTTTGCTTTTAGGCTGCACGCTGTCTTCCGGAAAGGTTTTCTTTCCAGGATGGCGCTTACGATAGTCAGCGAGGAACTTGGCAATGCGGTTGATGGCGTCGCGCAGCTCCCATTCGTAAGGCAGGAATACCATGCGGAAGTGATCGGGTTTCGGCCAGTTAAAGCCGGTCCCCTGAACTAACACAACATTCGTTGCTTCAAGGAGCTCTTTAAAGAATTCACGGTCATCTTCAATTGGATAAACATCTGGATCCAAACGCGGGAACATATAAAGCGACGCACACGGATGGACCACAGAAACGCCAGGGATGGCCGAGAGCATTTCGTAGGCAATGTCGCGCTGACGACGCAGCCGCCCGCCCTCACAAATAAGGTCGTTGATCGATTGGTAGCCGCCGAGCGCAGTCTGGATCGCGTATTGTCCCGGAACGTTGGCGCAGAGCTTCATATTGGCGAGCATGTTGAGACCTTCGATGAAGTCTTTTGCATTGCTCTTGTCGCCCGAAATGACCATCCAGCCGGCGCGGTAGCCGCAGGCACGGTAGGCTTTCGAGAGTGAATTAAAAGTGAGCGTCAGTACATCGTGCGACAGTGCCGCCATGGAGGTGTGCTTGATGCCGTCGTAGAGAATCTTGTCGTAGACCTCGTCGGCAAGAATCACAAGACCGTTTTCTCGTGCAACCTGAATGATGTCAAGGAGCACGGAATTGGGATAGAGAACGCCTGTGGGGTTGTTTGGGTTGATGACGACGATGCCTTTGGTGCGCGGACCCACTTTGGCACGGATGTCGTCGATATTGGGAATCCAGCCTTTTTCCTCATCGCAGAGGTAATGCACGGGTTTGGCGCCTGCGAGTGATGTCACGGCTGTCCAAAGCGGATAGTCGGGTGTCGGCACCAGCAGTTCGTCGCCCTCATCGAGCAGAGCGTTCGTGGCCATCGTGATTAAATCCGATGCGCCGTTGCCGAGATAGATGTCCTCGAGTGTGACGCCTTCGATCTGCTTGTCCTGCGTGTAGTGCATGACCGCCTTGCGGGCGGCGAACATCCCCTTGCTGTCCGAATACCCTGCCGAGTTGGGCAGGTTATAGATCATGTCGCGCATGACCTCTTCGGGCGGGTCAAAGCCGAACACGGCAAGATTGCCGATATTGAGTTTGATGAGACGGCGCCCTTCTGCTTCCATCTGCTTGGCTTTGTCCATGATCGGACCGCGGATGTCGTAAAGAACGTTGTCAAGCTTGGAGGATTTTTTAATTTGCTTCATTTTAGGCTGGGTCCTGAGTGGTTCAAGGTTCTGCAAGGACGCATCTGATAAAGATATCACTATCGGTTTGATTTCGACCGAAGAGAAACTACCTAACTCTGCCTGTGAAATTCCCCGTTCAGCGACAGTTTCGACGTTTTTTTCTGTCTTCCAGTGGCGATGGCTTCAATGGGAAGCTTTTTTCGCGGGTAAGGATGAGGGAGGACAAAAAGTCCCGCATTATGAATATTCCGGATGAACAGCGCGCAAAAAGGCGCGGAAGCTCTTCGGCTTGAAGAGCATTGCCGCGCCGAGAAGCCGTCAATGCTGACGCTCAGTCTTTAACAAGAAGATGGGCACAGATGGGCGGAGGTGAGTTTTAGCACTTGAGCAGGTGTTCGCGCTGACGATCCTTATGACGGGCCTTCAGAACATCGATGACGTCGGCGAGTTCAAGATCCGCATCGGCAAGCAGAACGAGGAGGTGGTAAACCAGATCGGCCGCTTCATTCTTCAGCTCTTCCTTATCGTGCACCGTGGCGGCAAGTGCGGTTTCTACGCCTTCTTCGCCGACTTTCTGCGCAATGCGCTTGGTGCCCGCGGCATAAAGACGGGCCGTGTAGGATTCTTCCGGTGATGCGCCGCGGCGGCTTTCGAGGAGCACCTCGAGTTCACGCAGGAAGTTCCAGCGGTGCTCGATCGGCGAGAAGCAGCTCGTCGTGCCGCGGTGACAAGTCGGACCGTTCGGATTGGCGAGGATGAGCAGCGAATCCCGGTCGCAGTCTGTGCCGATGTCAACCAGATGGAGCCAATGTTCGGACGTTTCGCCTTTGGTCCAAAGACGGCGTTTCGTACGAGACCAGAAGGTGACTTTGCCGCTTTCGAGTGTCTTGTCAACGGCTTCACGGTTCATAAAGCCGAGCATGAGGACCTGCCCTGAGCAGGCATCCTGAACGATGGCGGGCATTAAATCACCTGCCTTGGCCCAGTTGAGGGCATTAATATCTTCTTTCTTCAGCATGTTCTCACCTCAATGTTGTGCTCGCGGAGATAGGTTTTCAACTCCCCGATATTGATTATTTTCTTATGAAAGACGGAGGCTGCCAAGGCACCATCGGCATGGGCGGTCTCGAACGCGTCAAGAAAGTGCTCCATTGTTCCGGCGCCGCCGCTTGCAATAAGCGGGACTTTGCAGACAGCACGCACTGCGCTCAGCTGCGTGAGGTCGTAGCCTTGACGTACGCCGTCCTGATTCATCATGTTGAGGACGATTTCCCCCGCGCCCCGGCGCTGGACTTCTTCAACCCAGTCGAGTGTGCGCCACTGAGTTACACGCGTTTTCTTTTCATCTCCAGTGTATTGATTGACCCAGTATTCTCCGCTCTTTTCGTCATGCCAGGAGTCGATGCCGACCACGACGCACTGCACGCCGAAACACTCGGCAAGACGTGAAATGAGGGTTGGATCCGCGAGCGCAGGAGAGTTGACGGAGATCTTGTCTGCACCGAAAGCGAGAAGCCGCCCGGCGTCCTCGATAGAGCGGATGCCGCCCGCTACGCAGAAAGGAATATCAATGGCTTCGGCGACGCGTGAAATCCAGCTCTTGTCGACTACGCGGCCGTCCGACGATGCGGTGATGTCGTAAAAGACCAGTTCGTCGGCGCCTTCTTCGGCATATCGGCGGGCGAGCGGGACGATTTCGCCCATCACCTCATGCCCGCGGAACTTAACGCCCTTGACGACAACGCCGTCCTTCACGTCAAGACAAGGAATTATTCGTTTGGCCAGCATTCAATAGCCTCTTCGAGGGTGAATTTACCTTCCAGAAGTGCCCGGCCGACGATGACGCCGGCAGCGCCCGTATGCGATACCGCGCGGATATCGTCGAGACTTCCAATGCCGCCGGAGGCCTGAAAGTCGATGTTCGGGAACGTTTGAGCAAGTTTGGCGTAGAGCGCCGTGTTGGGGCCGGCCAATGTACCGTCCTTGGAAATATCAGTAGTCAGTACGTACCGGAGGCCGGCGGGTTCGAAGGCTCGGATCAGGTCGTCCATTAACACCCCGGAATTTTCCTGCCAGCCGCTCACGGCAACCTCGGCGTTTCCGGCCTGGTTGATGCGTACGTCAAGTGCGAGAACGAGCTTGTTGGCGCCGAAAGTTTTCATCCAGCCGGCCACTTCATCCGTGCGCTTCACGGCGGCAGAGCCCACTACGACGCGGGCTGCGCCGGCATTAAGGAGCGAGCGCACATCGTCAGCTGAGCGAATGCCGCCGCCCGTTTGCACAGGGATAGAAAGGCTGCCGAGCAGTTCGCGCAGAAGGGGAATTTGTCTCGCTTTAGGATCCTTGGCGCCGGTAAGGTCAACGATGTGGAGCAGCTGAGCGCCGCTCGCCTGATAACGCTGAAGACGGGCCAGCGGATCCTCGCCGTAGTCGCGGCGGAGGCCGTAATCCCCCTGATGAAGACGCACGACGCAGCCGTCGATTAAATCAATGGCAGGAATAATCATGCGGCGGCTCCAAGAAAATTAGCGAGAAGACGAGCGCCCGCTTTGCCCGAGCGCTCTGGGTGGAACTGCACGCCCATGAAGTTTTCGCTGGCAGCGGCGGCGGCAAACGACTCTCCGTATGTGCAGGAAGCAATGGCGGCAGGTCCGTCAGGCATTGCAAAGCTGTGGACAAAATAGAACCATTCTCCAGGTTCGATGTTCTTAAAAAGCAGTTTGGCCTGCGGGGATTCGAACTTGGGAAAGACTCGGTTCCACCCCATGTGCGGAAGCGGCAGTCCGGGCGCATTGAGTTGGCGGACATCCGCATCAATGAGGCCGAGCAGACCCACTCCGCCCGTTTCTTCACTGCGGCGGCCAAGGAGCTGCTCTCCAAGACAGATGCCCAAAAGCGGCTGATGGGCCTCGCGGATCAGCTCGGGAAGTCCGCGTTCCGTCAAAGCCGTCATAGCCGCTTTGGCTGTGCCGACGCCCGGGAGGAAAATGCGGTCGGCCGAACGAATATCGGCAGCTTCACGTGTAATCAGAGGCTCCACTCCGAGACGCTTCACCGCAAAGGCGAGTGAAGCAAGATTGGCGCAGCCGGTGTCGAGAATGACAGCTTTCACAGTACCCCCTTAGAAGACGGGAGCTCGGTCCCCTCAACACGAACTGCATCACGAAGCGTTCTGCCGAAGGCCTTGAAGAGGCTTTCGGCAACATGATGGTCATTGCCGCCCTTGGCCTTGAGATTCAAAGTAATGCCCATGGTCTGAGAGAGCGAACGGAAGAAGTGTTCGATCATTTCAGTCGACAGGTCTCCGACATGGCGGTGCTTGAACTTGGCTTTGAACGTGAGGTACGGACGACCGGAAATGTCGAGTGCACAACGTGCAAGCGCTTCATCCATCGGAAGCAGGAAGCCGAAGCGGCGGATGCCGCGCTTGTCGCCCAAGGCCAGCCGCAGCGCCTCACCGAGCGCGAGTCCGACGTCTTCGACCGTGTGGTGATCGTCGATCTGAAGGTCTCCCTTGGCATGAAGATGCAGACGAATACCGCCGTGCACGGCGATCTGGTCGAGCATGTGGTCGAAAAAGCCGATGCCCGTGGAAATGTCATTTTCTCCTGAACGGTCAAGCCAGACTTCTACCGAAATCTGCGTCTCTTTGGTGACGCGTTCAACAGCGCTGTGCCGGTCGCGGACTGGCTGGGCGGGAGCTGCAGGAAGGCTTTCGAGCAGACGCTTTTCAATGGCAGCCCAGGATTGGCCGTCGGGCCCCACGCGCAGACCGGTGAGTCCCATATTTTTAGCGAGCGTCAGGTCCGTTTCACGGTCGCCGATCACGTAGGAATTGTGCTTGTCGAGCACCCCGCGCTTGAGATACTGCTTGACGAGACCGGTATTCGGTTTCCTGCAGGTGCAGCCTTCGCCGGGCATGTGCGGACAGATGAGCACTTCGTCAAAATGCGCCCCCTGACTCTCAAGGATCTGCATCATCAGCTCATGCGGGCCCTTGAAGGTTTCAGTGGGAAATGACGCCGTGCCCAACCCGTCCTGATTGGAAACCATCACGAGTTTCCAGCCGGCTTCGCGAAGCGCTTTGAGTGCGGGCAAAACGCCCTCGACAAAACGCATCTTTTCAAAGCTGTCGACCTGAAAATCATGAGGCTCCTCCAGAATCGTGCCGTCGCGGTCAACAAAGAGGATGCGTTCCTTCATTTGACGTCTCCCTCGGAAGAGCCGGCGCCGAGAACTTCACGAAGCGCGGCGAGGAGCTCATCGTTTTCATCCTGCGTACCCACAGTGATGCGGATGCAGTTGGCGAGCGTCGGCTGGCGGTTTTGGTCGCGCAGAATGATCCCTCGATCCCACATGGCCTTGAAGACTTGAGGACCGTCGGAGAATTCCGCCAGAAGGAAATTTGAGGCACTCGGAAAAACCGCTTCGACGCCGGGGAGATCTTCGAGCGCAACCTCGAGTTCGCAGCGGCGCATGACTGCTGCCGCGGCACGCTGGCGCATGGCGCTCACCGCAGCGGGGGTGAGCGCTTGAGCGGCCAGATCAGCGACCGGTGACGGAATGGGGTAGGGAGCGATGACCTTCTTGAGCATTCCGATCACGCCCGGAGAGGACAAGAGGAAGCCGCACCGCAGTCCCGCAAGTGCAAACGCTTTCGAGAGCGTACGGATGATGACCACGTGCGGGAATTCTTTAAGGAGATCCACAGCCGTGTCGGCGGGCGAAAACTCAATATAAGCTTCGTCAATGACGAGCAGCGCCCGTCCGGCAGCAACCTGCGCGAGCTTGCGAAGAACTCCCATGGGGATGAGTGTTCCCGTGGGATTGCCTGGAGAGCAGGCAAAAACGAGCTTCACCTCAGGACGGGTGTCGAGCGTATGCGAGGCCTCAGCGGCATCAGGTACCCAGCCGCGATCCGGGGCGGTGATCAGATTGATCACTTTCGCGCCGTTGGTTTCGGCCGATACCGCGTACATGCCGTAAGTGGGCGGGAACTGCAGTACAGCGTCTTCGCCCGGACGGCAGAAGGTACGAACCAAAAGCTCGATGCCTTCGTCGCCGCCGCGGGTGACAAGAATCTGTTCGGGCGAGACGCCGGCGTAAGACGCATAAGCCTCTACGACGGCTTCAGGCTGAGGCTCCGGATAGCGGTTGAAGCGTTCGTTCTGAAGCGCCATCGGCACAGATTCGGCCGACTCGTTGGCATTGAGCCAAATGTCTCCGCGCCCGCCCGCCGCGGCGACAATGCGTCTGGCAGACTGGTAAGGCGTGAGTTTTTGCACTTCGGGGCGCGCAAGACGCTCCGGGGCTTCAGCAATTTCTGCACAATAGTCAGCCAATTTACCCTCCGATCTTTTTAGAGAGTTTTTCGAGACGAACGAGTACGGCGTTGCGGTGGGCGTCGAGCTGTTCGGCGTGGGCAAGAATGGCAATCGCTTCGCCCAATTCCGAGAACCCCTGCGGCGTCATTTCCTGCACAGTCATGCGCTTGGTGAAGTCGGCGAGCCCCAGGCTGGAGTAAGCCGCTGCGCACCCGTAGGTGGGCAGAACGTGATTGGTGCCGGTGGCGTAGTCGCCGCCCGATTCGGGTGACCAGTCCCCCACGAACACCGAACCGGCATTCTGGACGAACGGCACGAGCTCCCGTGCATTGCGGGTCTGCAGGATGAGGTGTTCGGGTGCGTAGCGGTTAGAAACTTCGACGCATTCTTTGAGATCCTTCACCACAATCAGACGGCTCGCAGAAAGGGACTTTTCTGCAATGGCGCGGCGCGGAAGCGTTTCGAGTTCCTTTGCGGCGGCTTGAGCAACCGCCTTGGCAAGGGTCTTGGATGGCGTGAGCAGCACGACCTGACTGTCCGGCCCGTGTTCGGCCTGAGAGAGCAGATCAGCAGCAACAAAGCGCGGATCGGCTTCAGCATCTGCAATAACGAGAACCTCCGAGGGACCTGCGGGCATATCAATAGCCGCACCGTCCGGACGGCGGCTGACCTGGCGCTTGGCTTCGGTGACGTAGGCGTTGCCCGGTCCGAAGATCTTTGAGACGGAGGGGATCGTTTCGGTGCCGAAAGCCATGGCGGCAATCGCCTGAGCGCCGCCCACCTGATAAATCTCATCAATGCCGCACAGACGAGCCGCAGCAAGAATCGGATCGGCAATCGGAGGCGGCGAGCAGAGGATGACGCGGCCGCAGCCGGCGATCTTGGCCGGAATGCCAAGCATCAGCACTGTGGAAAAGAGCGGCGCCGTGCCGCCCGGAATATAGAGGCCGACGGCGCCGATCGGGCGAGTAACCTGCTGACAAACGACGCCGGGCATGGTTTCGACAGTGACCGTCTCGAGCACTTCAGCGGAGTGAAATTTTTCGATATTTTTGGCCGCGGTTTGAAGTGCTTTGATGAATTCAGGCGAAAGGCGCGAAATGGCAGCGTCGACCTCTGCCTTGCTCACCTTGAAGTTCTTCACTTCCGTGCGGTCGAATTTTGCGCTGAAGTCACGCAGCGCTGCATCGCCGCGGGACTCGACTTCGTCAAGAATGCCTGACACGACGGCCGTGATTTTGTCGCCGGCCATGACTGCGGGGCGGCGAAGAATGTCAGTGCGTTCGGCTTCCGAAAGCGCATCCCATTCAATGATGTCGCTGAAATTGAAATTCGTCATTTGAGTTACTCCATCATTTTTTCAATCGGCAGAACGAGGATTGAGCTTGCGCCGAGCGCTTTGAGCCCCTCCATCGTTTCCCAGAAAAGGCTTTCGCGGCTCACCATGTGGAGCGCGACATGATCGGTTGATCCGGCAAGCGGAAGAATGGTCGGATGTTCAGCACCCGGCAGCAGCTTCGTAATTTCCGCGAGCTTGGCTTTGGGGGCATGAAGCATGATGTATTTGCATTCGCGCGCTCGAGCGACACCTTGCATGCGCACGAGCAGTCGTTCGACAAGGGCGGCCTTTTCATTGTCAAAAGGCTCGGCCTTGGCAATGAGACAGGCTTTGGAGCGGTACACGACTTCCACTTCCTTCAGACCGTTGGCTTCAAGGGTTGCTCCCGTTGAGACGAGATCACAGATGGCGTCGGCAAGACCGGCTCGAGGAGCTACTTCAACCGAACCCGTCAGCAGACAGGGCTTGAAGGTGAGGCCGCGTTCATCAAAGCAGCGCTTAAGAAGCTGCGGATAGCTCGTCGCGATGCGGCGGCCGTTGAGGCTTTCCAGACCGCCCCAAGTCTCATCCGTCGGAATCGCCACCGACAGCCGGCAGCCGCCGAAATCGAACCGCTTGAGCATGTGGAATTTCGGTTCTTCTCCTTGACTTCTGCGGGCGAGTACGGTTTCTTCGAGCACGTTTTCGCCGATGATGCCGAGGTCGACCACGCCGTCCATGACGAGACCGGGAATGTCGTCGTCGCGCACGCGCAGGATCTCAACGGGCATATTTTCCGCTACGGCCAGAAGGCGCTGGGAGTGGAAGCGTACCTTGAGACCGCAGCGTTCAAGAAGGTCCTGCGAGTCGTCGGAAAGTCGCCCGGACTTTTGCATTGCAAGCCTCAGGCGGTTGTTTTCATTCATTTTCTTCTCTTCTCTCGTGAAATGGGGTGACGGGGAACGGGCTTTGGGAGCAGTTGTCTTCTGCGCCGCACCATCATCGGACATGCAAAGATCCGGCGCAGTGATGAAAAAAGCCTCCGGAGTCCGATGACTTCCGAAGGCTTTACTGTTTTGTGGAGCTTCATCCTGAGCCGCCGGAAGCATGCATCGATCCTCCCGAACAGCTTGTGCGCCCGAGGGATGCTTTAAGGATGGTGGTGGTGATGGCGGCGGAAGGTAAAGCCGTACACGACAATGCTCCGACAAATGGGAATGTGGTTTACAGCGAAAAGGCGCTGCATGTTCTCTGCGAAATTTATATTTCCGCCGAAGAACTGTCTTCAATCATGCCACGGCCGAGTGCAGTTTGGGAATGCCTCAGGGACGCGTTCGGTGCATCTTCGCACTGTCGGCGCACGTCAAATGCGTCTGAACAATGTCAAAGGGAGTTTTTCCTTAGGCGCAATATCTGAGATGGATCATCATGATGCGGCCGCGAACGCTGAAAATGATTTTCCATTTTTTGCGAAAGAATCCGCGAATACAGGAATAGCGGGGAATTGAGCCTAAGCGCAGTATTTCCTAAGGACTGCGGGTGAGAGCATCCTCCCCCGCGAAATGATACAAAAGAGGAATACATCATGCAGCTTACTAAGCGCGCCTTTCTTCTGTCCGGTGCGGCGCTTGCCGTCTCCGCCGCAAGCGGAGCCTTTGCCATGGGGACGCCGAGCGGTTTCGCTGTCGTCGGTTTTGCCAAGCAGGGTGATCTCGGCGAAGTGATCGTCAACCCGTATAAGATTTCGCCGCTCACAGCCGTCATTAAGAACGGCGGCTACGAACTGCTCACGGCTCATGTCCGTGTGGTGCCTAAGGACGGTGGCCAGGAAATCGCATACGATGTTTCGAAGGCGCAGCTGCTTACGCATGCCGGCATTCCGGTGTTCGGTCTTTATGCCGACTATTCCAACAAGGTTGAAGTCAAGTATTCGTACCGCTTTGACGGCAAAGAGGTCAAGGGTGAACACACCTATACGATCTATTGCGGTCCGCTGCGCGGCATCGAATCAGGGGCTGCCGGCGAAAAGAACCTGATGTTTGACGTAGAGGTGAAGAAGGTCGATCCTGAATTTAAAGATCGTCTCTACTTTGTCAACAACTTCGGCAATGCCCACGGCGCTGATACGCGCGCAGTCTGGAACAATCCGGAAGGCGGCGCTCTCACGTGGAGCTTCATTCCGAAGATTGCCATCATTGACACGACGGGCGCCATTCGCTGGTACCTCGACGCTTCGACGATTTGGGATCCCGAATCGATCTACACCAAGGGCGTCATGATGGGCTTCAAGCAGAACGACGACGGTGCTGTTTCTTGGGGCTACGGTTCGACTTATGTGAAGTACGACATCATGGGCCGCAAGGCTTTCAACCGTCGGCTGCCTGCGGGCTACAGCGACTTCTCGCATTCGCTCGATCCGATGCCCAACGGTCACTATCTGCTTCGCGTTGCATCGGCTGACCTCCGCCGTCTCGATCAGAAGCGCGTCCGCACGGTCCGCGACATGATTATTGAAGTGGATGCCGGCGGCCGTGTGGTCGATGAATGGCGTCTCTTTGATATTCTCGATCCGTACCGCAGCAACGTCATCAAGGCGCTCGACCAGGGAGCTGTCTGCCTGAACATCGATCCGAGCAAGGCCGGTCATACGCTCACGGCAGAAGACCTCGCCAAGCAGGAAACCTCGGCCAACTTCGGCGACTTTGCCGGCACCGGCCCAGGCCGCAACTGGGCGCACGTCAATTCCGTTGACTACGACCCGACCGATGATTCGATCATCATTTCCTCGCGTCACCAGTCCGCGATCATCAAGATCGGCCGCGACAAGAAGGTGAAGTGGATTCTCGGGGCGCCGCGCGGCTGGCGTTCTCCCTGGAAGGAAGCGCTGCTCACGCCGGTCGATGCCCAGGGCAAGCCCCTGAAGTGCGGCGATGCTGAGTGCGGCGACGCATTCGACTGGACGTGGACGCAGCACACGGCTTGGCGTATTGATTCCAAGTCCGACAAGAACGTGATTTGGGTTTCGGTCTTCGACAACGGCGACGCCCGCGGCATGGAACAGCCTGCGCTTCCGGAAATGAAGTATTCGCGCGCTGTCATCTACAAGATCGATCAGGTCAAGCGCACCGTAGAGCAGGTTTGGGAATACGGCAAAGAACGCGGCCACAATTGGTACAGCCCGGTGACGTCGCTCACCGAGTACCAGCCGGACAAGAACTCAGTCTTTGTCTACTCCGCCACGGCCGGCGCCGACTTCGACCTTACCACCGGCGCTATGAAGGGTCTTCCCAACCCGTACATTGACGAGTTCCGCTGGGGCGAAAAAGAACCGGCCGTCGAAATTCAGCTCCACAACACCATGGGCTATCAGGCATGGCCCTTCAGCGTGAAGAAGGCGTTCACCGACAACTAACATTTCGTTCTGAGCTTTAACGAGAATCCATCCGAATCCGGCGGCAAAACTGCCCGAGAGGATGATCTGCTCCGCCCGAGGTTGGTATTTCTTCGGACGGAGCTTTTTTTCGCTATGGGCGGCGCTAAACTTCCCTTTCACCCTTTAGGCGGCTTCGCTATCCCTCTCATGCTCTGGGATAACGAACCGTCTCAACGGACGGAAGCGGTCTTTGAAGCCGCAGGATAAAAATCACTTGAGGTTTTCATGAGCTCGGCGATGACGACGCAGCGCGCAACATTGATCGGACTTTTGGCTCCGCTTTGCTGGGGGATGGGCGTTTCACTTGTGCGCGGCATTGCCGAAGGCTTTGGACTGGCCCAGGGACAGACGCTTCTGTACACCACCGCTGCGGTATGCCTCTTTTTCGTCATCGGCATTCCGGATCTGCGGACCGTCGACAGGCGATACCTCATTTTTGGTCTGCCGACAGCCAACGCGAGCTCGCTTTGCTTCACGCTCTCTATCTTTTTTTCTGCTGGCGGAACGCAGACGATGGAGGCGGCCATGGTGAACTACCTTTGGCCCGCTCTGACACTCCTTTTTGCCGTGGTCTTTAACGGCGTGCGGTCACGCTGGTGGATTGCGCCCGGTATGGTGCTTGCTTTCTGCGGGATTGTTGAAATTCTCGCCGGCGGGCAAGGCTTTTCACTCGAGGGTTTTATTTCGCGGCTGCTTGAGCATCCGCTGAGCTACATTCTCGCGGTCGGCGCTGCCGTCACTTGGGCGGCTTTTTCCAGCATGACTCGTGCGTGGGGCGGCTCAACCAATCTGGCCTGCCTGATTTTCTGCATCAACGCCAGCATCTACGGTGTGCTGTGGCTTTGCGGCTTCGGCACCCAAATGGTGGGCGAACCTTCGGCACACGGCTGGATCAGCGTCATCCTGGGCGGCATTGCGATGGGCGGCGCATATGCTGCATGGACGCAGGGCATGACCAAAGGGAACATCACGGTGCTGGCAGCGGCCTCCTATTTCACGCCGGTTCTCTCGTGTGTTTTTGCCGTTTTTTGGATTGGCGCCAAACTCGACAGCTCTTTCTGGACGGGGGTCGCTGCTGTCGTTGTCGGCTCACTGCTCTGCTGGGACGCGACGGCGCGCGGAATGAAGCCGCTCTTGGCGCTTGAAGCTCAGGGCCGGACATCCGCAGCAAACCGCATTTGGCTCCATCTAACCGGCCGCGGCAGCAAACGCTGACACAGCTTCCAGAGTGCCTTTCAACTCACGGCAAAGCTTCGGGCGCCGTGAGCGAGAATGCTGTCAACCCGGCGAAAGAGGAGCAGAAGATCGAGATGCAGAGCACTCGTTTCAATGGAAAGGGCGCTCCCCTTATCAACGCGTTCCATGTGGCGTGAGACCAGTTCCGCGGCGTCGCTCGAGGATGCCGCTTCGCCTGAAAGGAGACTGCTTCGAAGCGCATTGATCTCCTGCGGATCACTCGTTGAGAGTATTTGCGCGAGGAGCTCTAGGTGCGCAGATACGACGTGATGCTCTTGTTCGAGTTCCTGCGCACCCTGTGCACTGAAAAAGAGCGAGCGGCGGATTTTTTTCTTCCGCAGCAGATCAACGATATCGTTTGTGACTTCGAGCGAGAATAGCAGTGCATCAGAAACGGCAGAAAGCGACTGCCATTCGATGACGGCCTCTTCCGAAAGGTCGTCACGGATGATGATGTTGAGCGCTTTGGAGACGGTGCGGCAGCGGCGGTCCAGAAGCTTTCGGCGCTCTTTAAAGGCCAAGAGTTCACCCATCGGCGGATTTTCATAGATAAGAGGTGTGAGTGCATCCCAGTGCTTACGGAATAGCTCTGCCGTGCGCGCGTTCTCATGACGCACTTGGACAAGTGCTGAGCTGCTCGAAAGGAGATTTTCCTTTGAAAGCAGATGCGTTTCAAAGTCATCTGTTTGGATCGACACGGGCACCAAACGATCGATCAGCGCGGCTGCCGGATGAATGAAAGAGAGCCCCACAGCACCGATTACAGTGTTGTAGACCACATGAAATAAGATCACGCCGTCTGCCGGATCGCCGAGAGATGCAAAAACGCTGCCCGCAGCCGGAATAAAGTAGAGGACTGCTGCGCCGGCAGCAAAGCCGCCGACCCGAAAGAAGAAGTTTCCAAGCGGCGCCTTCCGAGCCGCTTTTGATGCGCCGGCTGTTGCGGCTGCAGCCAAGAGCGCACTGCCGA